>ERZ778024.1303-NODE-1303-length-30824-cov-55.842309_pt1 | contig 30824 bp, 17 predicted proteins | sample MGYA00375754_ERZ778024 | MGnify/ENA primary metagenome ERZ778024 (study PRJEB29350, sample SAMN05389827) | bioreactor metagenome | isolation source: Thiocyanate bioreactor | place: South Africa: University of Cape Town | collected 2014-02-18 ...
CTTTTTTTGTTATGTCGATAATGGATGAAGCTGAATCTCAGCCGAAACAATGTCGAATATGTTTGGATGACGAGCATCCCGATGGTATAATCAGTCCATGTTTATGTAGCGGTAATTCAGCGTATGTTCATCGAGAATGTCTGAATAATTGGCGATCGATGAATAAAAATGGTCGTGGATTTAAAGCATGTGATATTTGTTCATTTGAATATGTTATTGAAACTATTAATACTAATCCTGACGAAGAACGAAAACGTTTGAGAAAATATTATTTCTTTGTTACACGTGATCTTTCACTGATGATGTCAGCTATTCAACTAGTGATCTTAGCTCTCGCTTATTTAATAAAACGAATAGATAAAAACAGTGAACAAATTCCCGAATATTTTCCTCGATATTGCCAAGGTTTTCTTGCTTATTATTTGACTTCTATTGTAATTTTATTATCAATTATTGGCGTGCTTACTCTGTTGATCCTGTGTATTACTGATCGTGGACGTAATATCGGAAATTTCAATACATTTGGTACTGGTGCTAGTAATAGTAAAGGTGGTTTTGCTGGTCTCGTGATAATTTTATTGATCATTGGAATTTTAGTGGTTGTCTTTTCGAGTGTAATGCTTATTCGAAAAATTTTGCAACATCATACAAACAAATTATGGTTGCGACAAGAAGCAGAAAAATATGTTGTTAAAGACTTTCAAGGTCGACGCGAAGAGTTAAATCGACATCGAAATGTAAATAATGCTCAGAGCTGATTTAATTAAAAGAAAATAAAAACTGATTTTGTAATTTTTTTTGTTTTTATAATAAAATTGTTCGAAAGAGTTCGCTTGTACGTATATTTTAGGTGAATGCATCTTGAAGAACATCACGAACTGAATGTCGTTTGGGGTCATTTTCATTGGCTGATTCTTTAGTCGGATCAGGACTATTTTCTGGATTTGTGAATGATCGGCTTCGCCAAACTTCGCCATGTCCATGTATATCCATGCCTGCTACTTGTTCTTCGACTGGCAAACGAATACCAATGATAAAATCCATTGGAAGAAGAATTCCAGCTGTACAAATTGATGCAAAACCAATTGTTGTTAGAATGCCTGCTAATTGTAACCAAAGTTGAAAAGGATTTCCATAGAACGCACCATTGAAACCTTCTGAATTCACATCAACTTGAGTGAATAAACCTGTTAACAGACCGCCTAGAATTGCACCCATACCATGACAAGAAAATGTATCTAATGTATCGTCGACATGTAAAAAATATTTCTTTAATTTTAACCACCAATAAACACCAATAGAACTAATCACTGAAATGAGAAGTGCATAACCCGATTGAACGTATCCAGCTGATGGAGTTACTGAAAAAGAATATGGCGCAATAAGTTTGTTGTTTATAGTGAATAGGGAAAAACACTTACTTGCAACCATGCCAACAACAAGACCTGAACAAGCACCAGAAATCGATATCGTTCCACGTATAGCATCAGTTAATACCCATGCTAGAAGTCCACCACCACCAGCAATATTTGTATTTACAATTGCTAATGATGCAATTCCTGAAAAAAAAACTTTATATGCATTGAGTTGATTTATATTAACGTACCATCAGCAGTCAAAGCAGCACCACCATTATAACCTGTCCATCCTACCCAAAGAAATCCAGCACCGAGTATCGTAAATGGAAGATTATGTCCTGGAGTGTGCTTTCTCGGATCTAAATTGAACAATAGCAGCTATCAAGAAAAAAGTATTTCATAGTTAATTACCATAATCATGCCGTTTGCCGAGAATAACTGCTGCTACTAATCCACTGACTCCACTGGCAATATGTACAACGGTTCCACCGGCAAAATCCAACGATCCGTAGGCTCGTAGCTAACCCGTCGGATAGAACACCCATCGACATAAAGGATCGTAACAAACTGTTGTCCAAAGAAAAACGAAGAGCATATAAGGTAGCAATTTCATTCGACCAACAACAGCACCACTGATCAATGCTGGAGTGAGAATTGCTATTGCTCCTTGATAGGCTGCATATGTAATGATAGGAAAAGTAATCGTATTGACACCATCGGATGAAAGTCCGTAGAGACTCGATGTATGCGATGGAAAACGAAGAGTAGCTGAAATGAGCAAACAACAATTAATTCTTTTGGTTTTTCGAAATTTTTATTCTTCAACCGTATTCAAATGAGCCAAATGCACAGTTGCCAGGTCCGAATGTAAACGAAAATCCGAAGAGACACCATTGTGTCATCACAATTGCAATGCAAATCAGTGAAAGAAATAATTGATTGAGAATATTCTTATTATCAACGAGACCTCCATAGAAGAAAGCTAACGCCGGAGTCCTAAACATAAATCAATGAATTCTTTGTTCCGTTGACTTTCATAAAAAAACAAAGATATCTACATCAAATAGACCAATGCAGTCGACGTCAGCATCTAAAAATCATCATATAAACTCTTCAGTTTTTCTCACTCTCAAACAACTCACCCAAACACTATCTTTTAAATCACTTGTGCTATTCGTGGTGTTCATTTGTAATCAAATGAAATGTTTTTTTAATGTCTGACGCACGTACTTTTAAAAAACATTATATTCTATTTCTAATTCAAACAAAAATAGATGACTGTATTTTCATATTATTTGAATAACTAGCTGCTTATTAATCAGGTGATCATGCTGTTCCTGAATGTACTTAATGAGATTTTTTTTTCTATGTATTCGTATTTCGGCTGTTTGTATTTAATCACCGAAACATACAGAAAGAAAAATTCAGACATATGAAATGTCGTCATCTAAACGAAAATAATCAGTTCGAACGTTTGCCATATTTGTCTAACCATTTAAGTTCTTCTTGTACTTTAATCTTGTCATGCCATGGATCATGAATAAGTGCATGTCCTTCATTTGGAAAAATAAGAAGTTCAACAGGTATACCTCGATAATAGAGCGCTCGTTCTAACATATAACTTTGACTTGCTGGTACACGGACATCTTGTTGACCGGTAACAATTAATGTGGGTGTACTAACACGATCGATCTGAAAGATAGGAGATTCAGTTTGATAAATATGCGGAACAGTCCATGGAAATCCTCCGAATAAGTTTTCGATTAGAACAGGTACATCCAATGTCCCCCAAAATGAAGTATGATCAACCGAACCTGAACCAGATAGAGCAGCATTGAATCGTTTAGTTTGTGTGATTAACCAATTGGTTAATAAACCACCATAACTGTATCCTCCAACGGTCAGTTGATATGGATCAACGATACCATCACGAATGAGTTGATCTACTCCAAAGAGAATATCGTTTCCTGGTAGAGACAATGGTCTCGATCGAATTTGATTCATAAATTCATCACCATAACCTACAGATCCTCGATAGTTAGGTTCGAGAACTAACCAACCTTTTGTAGCTGCTAGTGGACCCCATTCAGCAGCATTGTGAATAAGACGGTTCACACTTGCATAATATGGTCCACCATGAATCAAAACTAATAATGGTAAATTCTTTCCTTCAAACTTTCCAAGTGGATAATGTAATAAACCTTCAATTGTTTGACCATCATCTTGATTTTTCCATTGATAAACTTTCACTTTTGGTAGATTTCGTTGAGTAAATAATTGATTTCGATCAGTGATAGCTTCTGCATCGTGCAATTGCTCGATCGTATTGGTTAAATAAATCTCCATAGATTTTTCGTAGGACGAATGAACAAACGCAAATGTATTATGTTTCGATACTTCTAAATATTCATAAGTACCATTCCATCCAGGATGATAAATTAAACTATTATTAATTGTTGATTGGGAATAGATTTGTAATTCAGTACCAATTTGTCCAGTAAAATAAAGAGTTCCATCGGGTGTAAATGTATATCCATAGATATAACCTTGAAAAGATTCAGCATATCGTTTAATTTGTCCATTCGTTAAATCGATTGAATGTAATCGAACTTGACTATCAGTGGATTTCATTTTCGTTGAACTAACGTTAAATGCTCGAAAAAATAGCTCTTTTCCATCAATCGATAGTTTCAAATCTTCTTCTCGTGCTTCACTATGTGTCAAACGTGACAACGAATCGACATTATCGAGATCAATTGAATAGATTTCGAATTCATCGAGATTGTCTCTGATTTGAGATACAAAATTGAATATAAGTTTATTAAGTCCAGAAGCATAAACTAATTCAGCTATTGGGAGTGAAACCTGTTTAATGACGTTTTTCTTGATGATTTCGGATAACTTGTTTGGATTGAGTTTAAGTTCATAAATGATATAACTTTGTTTTGAACGATCATTTCGATATCGAATCACATCTTTCCATTCTTCATCAAGTTCCTTCTTTACCAATGGTGAAACCATTGTGGTAACAAAAAGTGAAAAATCATCATCATCTTTCCAGATATAATTCAAAGGAATTCGATTTTCTAATCGAATTGATAATAGTTCGTTGGTTGTAAGTGAATATAAATGGATTTGTTCTTGAGGTTGTGTTTTGTTGAATAAAGATAAAGCAATCCAATCCCCATTTGGTGACCATTGTGGTTTCATACTTGGACTAGCCTTATCGGTGATTAATGTTTTAGCTTTACTGTTGAGATCATAAATCCATAACGAGTACACAAATGTATTGTTATCCCATGATGGATATTGAGTTTGATATATTAAAATATCTTTATTTGGTGAAAAGCTTAGAGATGAATAAGTAGTATAATCAAAGAACTCATCAAAAGTAGGAATTGATTTTTCGTTAGCCGCAATAAAAACAATCAATTTGAGTAGAACGAAAAGAAATCGAAGAGTCGTCATCGTTCCGATGCGCATTTCATCAATAATCCAATATCAAAGTCGATCTTTCAAACTTAAATAACAATATGCAACCTTTCTAGGGGCTTGTTATTAGAGATAAGCATGCTGACATTTTATTTTTCGCATTTAAACTAAAAACTCGGTACAAGAAAACGTTTAAGCTCGATTGTCGTACTTTTCAAGCCATTTCAATTCTTCTCGTACTTTGATCTTTTGATGCCATGGATCATAACCAAGTGCATGTCCTTCATTTGGAAAAATAAGAAGCTCGACAGGCACATCTCGATAGTAAAGTGCTCGTTCTAACATATAACTTTGACTTGCTGGTACACGAACATCATCTTGTCCGGTAACAATCAACGTCGGTGTACGGACACGATCAAGTTGAAAGATCGGTGATTCAGCTTGATATCTATGTGGAACAGTCCATGGAAATCCTCCGAATAAGTTATCAAGCAAAATCGGTACATCAGTTGATCCCCAAAAAAACGTATGATCAACTGAACCTGAACCAGAAAGAGCAGCATTGAATCGTTTAGTTTGTGTAATCAACCAATTAGTAAGAAATCCACCGTAACTATAACCTCCAACATTCAAACGATAGGGATCAACGATACCATCTCGAATAAGTTGATCTACTCCAAAGAGAATATCCTTTCCAGTTAGAGTTAATGGTCCTGAACGAATCTGATTCATAAATTCATCACCATAACCTACAGATCCTCGATAGTTAGGTTCGAGAACTAACCAACCTTTTGTAGCTGCTAGTGGACCCCATTCAGCAGCATTGTGAATAAGACGGTTCACACTTGCATAATATGGTCCACCATGAATCAAAACTAATAATGGTAAATTCTTTCCTTCAAACTTTCCAAGTGGATAATGTAATAAACCTTCAATTGTTTGACCATCATCTTGATTTTTCCATTGATAAACTTTCACTTTTGGTAGATTTCGTTGAGTAAATAATTGATTTCGATCAGTGATAGCTTTTACATGGTGCAATTGATCGATCGTATTGGTTAAATAAATTTCCATAGGTTTTTCATAGGACGAATGAACAAATGCAAATGTATTTGAATTATGTTGTGATATTGTCAACGATTGATAGGTTCCATTCCATCCTTCGAGATGTTTTAAATTTTCATCATATATTTGTACTTCAGTTCCGAGTTGTCCAACAAAAAAGAGACTTCCATCAGATTTAAATGTGTACTCAATAATACTTCCTTTGAAATTCTCAACATGTTGTTTTGTTTGTCCACTGACGAGATCTATTGAATACAATCGACTTTGGCTATCATTAGTAATCGAATTCGATGAAACTAAACTCATTGTTCGATAGAATACATGTGTACCATCAATTGATAATTGTAAATCTAGTTCATGTGCTTCATTGTCTGTTAATCTTGATAATATAGTTGGATTTTCAAGATGAAGAGAAAATATCTCATGATCACCAATATTTTCGAATAGTGCTGGTAAACAAACGAAAACAAGTTTTTCCAATGAAGGAACATAAACTAATTCAGCTATTGGAAGTGAAATATTGGTAATAATATATTCTGCTACGATTTCAGACATATTGGTTGGATTGAGTTTGAGTTCATAGATCGTATAACTTTGTTTCGAAAGATCGTTTCGATATCGAATCACATCTTTCCATTCTTCATCAAGTTCCTTCTTTACCAATGGTGAAACCATTGTGGTAACAAAAAGTGAAAAATCATCATCATCTTTCCAGATATAATTCAAAGGAATTCGATTTTCTAATCGAATTGATAATAGTTCGTTGGTTGTAAGTGAATATAAATGGATTTGTTCTTGAGGTTGTGTTTTGTTGAATAAAGATAAAGCAATCCAATCCCCATTTGGTGACCATTGTGGTTTTATACTTGGACTTGATTTATCGGTGATTAATGTTTTAGTTTTACTGTTGAGATCATAAAGCCAAAGTGAATGAACAAATGTATTATTATCCCATGATGAATGTCTAGTTTGGTAGATTAATGTGTCATTATGAGGTGAAAAACTTAAAAATGAATAGGTAGTGTAATCAAAAAACTCATCGAATGTATAAATTGGTTTATCATTAGTTGAAATCGATAAACCTATTCGATAATAGATAAGTAGCAAAGAAAAAACGATTGTTTTCATCTGTTCGATTGTTTGACAAATGACTATATTTATTGTGATTACAACAAGAAGGATTAACATAGAAGATTTTGACATTTTCTAATATCAAGGTCGTGTTTTTATTTTTTCTAAAAAGACAAAATAAGGTTGTAAACGTTCATTAGTTGTTCGCGAATTATCACGAGGTTCTTCACTGCAATTGTTTAATTCAAGAATAAAATTAATATAATCTTCAACATATGGATAATATTCTAATCGTACACGAATTTCAGTTTCATGTCCATCTCCTCGAAGTATGCCATTATCAGTCGTCCAATCGAATAAACTCGGATTTGTAGTTGAATGAAATGGATTCATTTCGATGACAATACAATCGAATTGATCGCCTATCAAACCAATATCGATTACATAGTTCGCATATTTCTCAGGAAATGGATCGAGTAATGGCTGAATTTTTGTTTGCCAATATCGAGCAATAGTTGATTTTATTCGTTGAATTGTATTTGCATCTTGCAGATGATAATATTTACAGTAATGATTATATTGTGAAATAGCAGTTAATTTCGATTGATAGACAAAACAACGAAATTCCATTGAAGGATCTAAACGATCATTCCATTCTCGAACAATAATATGATTATTCCAAGTATGATTCACTTTTTCACAGTCTAAAACTTCGTTTAAATCATAATAAATTCGTTCACTCGATAGAATTAAATTCAATGTTTCGATTTCATTTGTTACTTTCAATGAATGAAATTGTGCATAGTACGATGCTATCAGTTGCATATTGGCTTTGCCTTGCACTGTATCGTATTCATTCGAATGTGTTTTTTGTAAGTCAGCTAGTTTTTCTTGATAGATTCGATTGATAATTTGTGTATTCAAAGGTTTACCATCTTTAGGACTTCGTGCACTTAATCGAACAAAGAAGTTCTTTGAAGTTGAATTAAAAACTTGTTCTTTTAATTGTTTTTCGATGAATTCAAGCAATACAATATCATTCGGATCGAGTGATTTAGTTGAAGTATAGCGTGTTTCAAAGAAATGAACAAATGCTTGAGCTTGATCGATAGAAATAGGTATGAATTGCGTAGAAAACGTCTGATCTTGTATAATTCGATACCATGCTTCGACATCAAAAGCTTCATTCGTATTTCGTTTTGCTAATTGCTCGTCATATTTTGTTGTTGCGTGCATGACACTTTCGCTTTGGGCCATTTTGAAAAATATGATGACGTGACACGTTTACTTTTTATCAGCGCATATATGCGTAGGTTTTTTTTTGTTTATTTAAGAACACAATTTATTCAAAACAGTAAAATAAGGTTCTTCAGAAGTTGAATGTTGTTCTTTAAGAATATATTCAACGAAATTATCGATATTTTCACAATAATCATGATTGACACGAATTTCGATTTCATTTCCACTTTTGCCTTTGAGTAAATCATTATCAATTCTCCAATCGAATAAACTTGCACCTGTACTAGTTTGAAAAGGATTCATTTCGATGACAATACAATCGAAGTTATCTATTCCTAATAAACCAATGTCAATTACATAGTTCGCATATTTCTCAGGAAAAGGATCGAGTAATGGCTGAATTTTTGTTTGCCAATATTGAACAATAGTTGTCTTAATTTGTTGAATGATATCTGCATCTTGTAGATGATTAAATTTACAGTAGTGATTATATTGTGAAATAGCAGTTAACTTTGATTGATAGACAAAGCAACGAAATTCCATTGAAGGATCTAAACGATCGTTCCATTCACGAAGAATAATATTATTATTCCAACTACTGTTGTTGACTTTATAACAAGCAAGTGCTTCCAACAAATCAACAAAGACACGTTCACTCGATAGAATAAGACACAATGCTTCGATTTCATTCGTAGTTTTCAATGTATGAAATTGAGCATAGCTGATAGCGATCATTTTTAAATTTGCATGGTTCGATTCATCGGGATATTGAGTTGATAATCGATTGAGTTCGGCATCATAAAATTGATCGAATCGATCGGCATTTAAAGATCTACCATCTTTCGGACTTCGTGAACTAAAACGAACGAAGAAATTCGTTGCAGTGGATTTTGAAATTCGTTCTTTTAATTGTTTTTGAATTGATTGAATAAGTTTAATTCCATTCTTCTTGAGTAGACATTTGGAATTATAATATGTTTGATAATAATCAATAAAAGCTTGTGCAGTCGATGTGTCAAGTGAAATAAATTCTGTATGAAAGGTTTCCTTCTCTAAAATCTTATACCAAGCTTCGACATCGAAATCAATATGTTTTGCTTGTTGTGATACTTGATAATCATACCATTCGTCGGATATTTTAGGTTCATCAACAAGTACACTCGACTTTTGTCCCATGAAGAAAATGAAATGAAATGAAAAAAAAATAAGAAGACGAAGAAATTTATTGAGTTACTGATAGATAAGAAAAAATGGTGTAAGCACATGAGTCATTCAGAAGGCAAAATACGCTACAGCTACTTATTGCTTTTTCTTTTTTGGTAAAGTGAATTCAGCTGATGAATCACCTGCACCTTTGACAGTAATATGAGCACCACGAAAGTGTTCTCCTTTGAATCCAGCTTGTTTCAAACTGAATGAAACTGTTTCTCGAGTAATTTTTGCACAAGGATCATCACCGGTTGTATCAATTAATGTTGTTATACATTGCGGAGGAAATGAACTAGCACATGGACCATGTTCCAATTTAAATTTATGTCCACTACAACCACCATATGTAACATCGATTTCGATTTTCTTTGTTTTTGTATTGTAACGTCCACCAAGAATTTGACGTGTTTTTTTCGTTGAAATCACATCGAAACAGATGCAAAGAATACAAATTACGACTAAGAATTTCATTGTTTACATTCTCTCCTCTCGTTCTCTTTATTTATATATACATCGAAAGAAAACATATATAGTAATAAGAGACTAGATAAGATAAATCAAACGATTAAAACAAAACGAAATATTGTTCCTGATAAAGTATAAACAAAGAAACTGATAGCACAAATGTTAAATATTGTATTTTCGATAGAATAGAGTTTATAAACGTCAATAGGAAAGACAAATACAATGAACATGATCACCTTGGAATATACGTACATATACTCGATTATCAAAATTGATTATTATCAAAGCCAAGAAATTTCCTTTACATGAAAAAAACGTCACCTCTTATCTTTATGATTCATTGTGGTATATTTCGATGTCGCGTCGTCATTGGGTTTTATTCTAAAGACCAAGATAAAAGTTGCATATGATAGGATATAAAAGGTAGCTGTTTGGTTGTCGAAATAAATTAATTTTCTACTATAATGACTGAAATTAAATCTTCTAAAAAACAATGTCGAATTTGTCTTGGCGATGAACATTCACAGAACATAATTAGTCCATGTTCTTGTAGCGGAAGTTTGGCTTATGTTCATCGAGAATGTCTCGATAAATGGCGAGCTCGAAATAAAAATGGCCGTGGTTTTAAAGCATGTGATATTTGCTCATTTGAATATGTTATTGAAACGATTGTTGATCATCCTGATGAAGAATTAAAACGTTTGAAAAAGTATTACAAATCCGTTGCACTTGATTTAGGTGCAATGCTACTATACAGTCAATGTGTTATTATTGTCTTGACTTATTATCTAAGAGCAGTCGATAGAGAAACACATGGCCATTATCAACATAATTTTCTTAGTTATTATTTATACAGTGTTGTGATTTTTGTTGCTTTTATTGGCTTTATCACTGTTATTATTTCTATTAGCAAAGCATATGAAAACGTTTTTGATGCTTCGAATTCCAGTACATCAACGACGAGGAGTTCTACATTATATTTTCCTCGACTGCACAGATTGTCTGCCAATGATCCACAATCAGTCCCTAGCACATCCAAGTCTACTGCTTCTACTGGTACTAAAAAGAAACATGATATTAATGCCTATACTATTATATTGCTCATCATTGTTGTCATCTTCTTCATCTATGGTGTTTTTGTGATATTGAAAATTATCAAGGATTTAATAAAATCTCATGCAGATGAATTATGGTTAAAACAAGAAGTGAAGAAATATATCGTCAAAGATTTTCAAAATGAAAGAGACGAATTCAATGATTGTATATAAAAAGACTGCATATTTTTACACGTGATTAATCACGATAATTTTCACGTCAAGGACGATGACTGTTTGTGTTTCTTTTTCGTTATTTTGTATTTTGAAAATAAATTTGTTTTGCACGTATGACTGAAACCGAATCACCAAAAAAACAATGTCGAATATGTTTGGATGATGAACATCCAGATGATATTATTAGTCCATGTTTCTGTAGTGGTAATTCAGCGTATGTTCATCGAGAATGTCTCGATAAATGGCGAGCTATTAATAAAAATGGTCGTGGTTTTAAAACATGTGATATTTGTTCATTTGAATATGTTATTGAAACTATTAATGATCGGCCAGATGACGAAAAACAACGATTAACAAAATATTATATTTCCATTGCACGTGATCTATGCATATTAATATTATTTATTCAATGCATTATCATTGGCATAGCTTATTTTTTAATGAAAGTCAATGAGAAAAAATATGGCTATCGTATCAATTTTTTAACTTGTTATTTATACGGTGTCGTATGTTTCTTTGTGTTTATTGGTATCATGTCTATCATTTTTCGTATCTATCAAGCATGTGTGTCCCCTCATCCGATTAATACTTCGAATAGTACTTCTACTAGAACTACGACAAGACATTGGAGATCACGTACACGTAGTAATTCTAGTGATGGTGGAGCATTATTAATCATTTTTGTTGGCATCTTGTTTACCGTTGGTGTTTGCGTTGCAGTCAATATATTATTTGGTTTTGCTAAATATTTAATCGAAACTCATAAAGATAAATTATGGTTACAACAAGAAGCAAAGAAATATGTGGTCAAAGATTTTCAAGAACAAAGAAACGAGTTGAACAAATATAAAGCGAATTAATTTTGACTGTTTTATCTAAAAATCTACTAATAATCGGAAAAACATCGTAAACAAGACAATAATCTTCGAAGGCTTCGTTGATATTGTTTAGTAGATTTACTGAATTCACCTTGATATAATTTCGATGGTAGAACAAAAATAATAAAGATTAACATTGACGGTAGAAATGAAACTAAGTATCCAATAAGATAGATCCATGGACTAGTATTTGTTTGCATACAACCAGCAAGAAATGAAATGATTAAACGTGGTAATGATAAGATGATTAGAATACATGGCGAAATTAATAGATGACGATTCTGATGAATTTGTTCGTAGAATATCTGATGAAGTGATTGATCAGTGTGAAGATTTCGTCTTCGTTTAGTTGCTAAAATAATAATGATCAATGGTGCAATAATATTCAATATAAACGGTACGAAAAAATGAAACATATGAATAAATTGATTGAAAACAAGCAATTGAGATGAATAAGAAACAATACACCAAATACGTTTCTGATTTTCATTACTATTATCATCAGCTAATTGACGATGAATAGGATCGTAAATATTCGATAGAATTGTCAGTAAAGTAAGACAACAAATAGTATATTTAGCTATTTGAATACTTTTCTTTTGATTAAAACTTACTCCTTTAATAACACTAAATGCTCGTTCCAAAGCAACAAAACCATTTAACCATCGATCCATATTCAAACAAACTTCTAATAGATAATCGAATGAATAACATTGAATATTGAGAAATATCCGATTAGTAATCGTGCCCATTTGTGCATGTAATAGAATTGAAAATTTCAAAATTAACATAATCGAAGTTAGAAATGACGTGATTGTAGATGCATAGAGATAATATCCACAACCTACTTTACGTGTTTCATGACTTTGAAATATAATAAAACATAAGATTCCATTGATAATTCCAACAAGTGCAATAATAATAATGAATGATAAAGTTATTTTAACAATTGTAGGTTGATGAATAAGACGAACATTTGGTTGAATATGATAACCAATAATACCGTCGAGTGAAAGGTCAAATAAACTTGATTTAAATTGACATAATGAACCATATGAACAATTTCGACATGCACATCGAAATGTTTGAGGACAATGAACATCATCTTGTGTACATTGGCCATTATTTTGACAGGTGCTTAATTTAAAACAATTATGAACAAGATTTGTATCAAATGGAAAACAATTAGCAATACGTTGAGAACCGAACTGTTGACACAAACAAAAATGATCTTGATCATAAAAACATGAAATCGATTTTTGACAAGGTAAATGATAGTATTTAATTCGACGAATAGGAGCAAAATTAGCAATTGTATCATTGACATATTCATTCAGATGTCCGCAACGATCGGATGATAAGAGAGTTTTTCGAATAATTCGTGACCGATTGTAATTTTTTTCCACAGCAATTAAATAATAATTTTTATTCGATAGTTCAGTAAAAATAATGTGAAATGGACGAGACCATTGAATAGTAATTTCTTTCTGATAGAGTGGAATCGATTGGAATGTTGAACCATTTCGAACTGGATTACCTATTTGCATTTCAATAAAATGAACAACCATAGAATCTGCTGATGTCAAATCAATTTCAGTATCAAATGAAACAATAATTTTGACGTTTTCCAATTCACATCGATCACCAGTAAATCCTTGTGGACAAATACAGAAGAATTTCTTTTCTGAAACCATATCATCATCGATAAGAACATATTGACCATTGTTTAGACAGCCTAAATTTGTATTCGAAAGTAAACATCGTGGACCCCATCGATCTAATGGACAAATACAAATTGATCGACCATTAGCTTCAATTCCAGCACAGTACAAATTCAATGCACATGAACAATTGTACGGAATTGAGCAATATTTACCAGTCCAACCGGGTTTACACCGGCAAAATGTTGATTCACTTGTATTCTCAGCATATTTTATGCATTGGCCATGAATGCATGGATAAGTTATTTTGTTGAATTGATTATTTTTTGGAATAGTCAAGACATAAGCAAGACGCTGCACTGGTAGAAAAGATAATTTTAATGGCGTAAATAAACTTCCTCGATATTCTAAATTATTCTTTTCATAAATATCAATATGAATTGAATAGGTTCGATTTGATAGTTTTGGACGAGTTGAATAAGTTAAATAGAAATTAAACTTCGTTTGACAATGTTTAATATAGACATAAGTTAGTTTTTTTGACGAATGAATTATTCGTTGTGTTGTATTATCAATTAATTGAACGATTATGGAAAATATCGTTCGACGAGAATCTGCATATGGTTGAAATTGTAAAGTTAAAGTCACACGTTGATTTTGATATTGACAATAATCACCATAGTAACTTGGTGGACAAAGACAAATAATTTGATTCGGATCAAAATGAAATCGAAGAGGATATCCACGATGACATTCGAAATTATATGAAAATGTTTGTTCTATTGGTTTCAATTCTGGTACTTTATCCGGTTGTTTATTTGTTAATGGTTCATCCAGAGCGAAATATCCTAATTGAACTTTCAATAGATAATTAGGAAGTGAACAAAAATATTGATGTATGTATGAATCATTTAAATTGTTGATATCTCTACAGTTCGTTAAGAAACTGAGGTCACTAGCCAGATTACAGAACTGATTTGCATTTTCTTTGATACAATTTGAATAACAAATAAGATTGATATCTATACATTCTTCATTATTGATAGCATCACAATAAAAACTATACGAAAATAAATAATTATCCGCGAATACACATTTTGTTGATTCATCTGTTGCACCAAGACAATCAATATTACCATCATTAACTTTCTCTAACGGTAAGCATATTAACTGAAACGTTCGTGGTTTAAGGCAGATATGATGATTCAATGGACAGTTGATTAATGGATTCTTATCACAGTTCATTTCATCAATTCCATTTAAACAATTCCAAAATCCATTACATCGTGTGTACGTATTATTACAGTGCCAAAATTCACATTCAGTTTCATCAGTATGATTCATTCCGTTAATAACAATTGGTTCTAACTCTTGGAATCCATCACATATCGTTGAAAATGTAATGGCTTTTCTTGTCATATCATTCTTCGCATGTTCGTTACATGTATCATATTGATTTATTTGACACGAACTTGATAATTCATCTTCGCATAATTGGTATTTATTATTATACCTACAATCACAGCGACTATCGCCAACTTTATTTAAAGATATACATTTGTTACTCAATGGACATTTAAAAAGTAAATTGGATTCTATTGGCGAACAAACTTCATTTGTTAATGAACAGTTTTCGTCATCTTTCTTATAACAATCATCAATATCATCACAAAGTTTATATATTGGAATACATTTAGTTGAATCTTTGCAACGATATATAGATGAACCAGTACAAAGATCTACATCTTCATAAAGTATGATATTGCACTGTTGAAACCATTTATTTAATGATTTAATATGTTCACCAAATGTTGATGATTGTCGTCCAAATTGTCCAAATGAAACTGATGTATCTGCAGTTCGACGGCACGTTTGATTATTATATTTATATAGTGTGACATTATTCGATAAAAAACCATCGCACAATCTTTCATCATAACAAACTAAATCTGGAGGACGTCGATATGAGGTTATACTTGTTTGTTTAAAATAGCCGACACGAACATGACCAAAAAGTAGAGGAGCTGATAGTGTTATAGTAATATCAGGACACGTTTCATTAATTAATAATCGACACTTGTCATATTCGCAAATATCTTGACATATTATATATCGAAAACTTTCGTAATAAAATATACAATAAAATGTAATAAGACAAATACTTGATATTGTTGTTGAAGTTGAAGTGTCTCTGAATATGAATTCATGTAGAAGATTATAACGTGTGACATCACAAGAACTTGAAATGAGTTGTCGTGGTTCTGTATTTACATTTTTTTCAACACATATTATATCTTCATAGTTAATAATTGGACCGTTCATCGATTCTTTCTCTTTTAATTTAATGATCATAAGGTTATCCGATCGATCGAGACATTCATCAATGTTCAACTCATCAAAAGCGAATTGTTTCGAAATGCATTGCCCATTTCGACATCGATATTCATCTTCATTGCATTCATTAATTAGTAATTGACCGCAGAACTTTTCATCAATTTGATCATCGACACAATGAACGTGTTGATCACAGATTTCTGTCCAATCGAGACAAATCAATTTCGAACCTCGATTACATTTTAAATGTATGTAACATGTCAAACTTGTTGGTTTATATTCAATCTTATATAAATAACGAATTGTTTCTTCTAATGTAGAGTTTTCCAATGGTAAATAAAGAAATTCATATTGACATTGACTGCCAAATCTTGGTTTTGAGCAATTGTAGAATAGATTCGTTGACATTGATGATTGATTATAGATGAGATAGAATTGATATTGTTCGATTAAATCAATCGATGCTGACCATCGATATAATTGTTCGCTAGTTACATTTTGTTTTCGAAGATCAGCAAAAGTAAAATTTTGATCGAGAGGATTTATTTGAATAGGCCATTTTGACAACGAATCATTAGTCAAACAAAATGATAAAATTTCCTGTGAATCTTTGGTACTAATTGGTAAAACCGACAATTGGAGACAATCATGTGCGAATGTCCGATCATTGACATCGGTTAGACGAAAATTCGTTTGAGGAAAAGTGTTTGTAATCAAAGAACAAAGAAAAATATCGAGATAAATTTTCAGTAAAATCTTCATTTTCTTTTGTTAGAGAAAACTTTTTTCATGACATTTTAATAATCACTATCAAAAGAAGGACATATGTCTTTATTTTCAGATCGATATCTCGAATTCTGTCGAGTATTTACAAGATAAATAATGATTTTTATTTGTAAATATTCAATAGAAAAACAAAAAAAACTTATTTTTATTGTGTAAATTAGGACATATTTGCTGTCTTGAAAAAATAAACGTTTCTGACGAGAGTTGACTTTGCAGTAACTAAAATATTGGACAAGAAAATAATATTTAATCAACAGGAAATACTTTGTTACCAGTCATTTTTAAAAATGTTTTCTCGTGATTTTTTCAATATATGTCTGGCACTGGTGTTGATCGGAGAAGCTGACGGCAAATATGAGTCGAATGTTTGTTCCAATAACGAACTGGATAGTACTGGTGATTTATTTCGTATTGATCTCAATGATCATCAAAAGGAACAGTTTGCTGCGCCATCGAATTCAAGTCATAAGTTAATTTCAGCTTGTGACAATCCTCGAATGACATTGTCTTCTGGTGGATCAACATTCTTTCGTAGTGAAGAATTTGTAATTACTTCAATGATAAAATTTGATTGTAATCAACCAATATCAGTTCAATTTCAATGGACAGTTAAAATTTGTACAACATCATGTTCGAATGCAATTGAATTCGATGAAAATATCGTAACAACATCAACAGAATTACATATTCCATCTCGAACACTTGCATATGGAATCTATCAAATCGAATTTCAAATGACTATAATCGGTTCGTTAGAATCAACAATATCACAATCGATTTACATACAAATTATCCCATCGCCTATTACATCAAATCTACTTCCATTCGGAACATCAATGATTACAATTGGACATGAACAAGATCTTACATTCAATCCAGGATTATTCTCCATTGATCCTGATGAAGATACATTCGATAGTAGTGTAAGTATGAGTTCATTTTCAAAAGATTATCTGATTATCTGGTTGTTTTCTAGGATTGGATATATAACTATTCTTATCGTTTCAATAAAAAGCAAACAGAAATCAATGCTTCGAACTCACCATTAACTATTCCTGGTAAAACATTTCAACCGAATCGAATCTATCAATTTATAGTTTCGATGAAAAATCGTCGAAATCCTGCTCGACAAGCAACAGGCTATGCTCGTGTTCAAATTGCAGGTCTTACTCCTCGACCGATCATTTCAATTTCAACAAATTCAAAACGAATTAATCCAACAACACCATTGACATTATTCTCAAATTGTATTGGAAATTGTACAAACATTGAAAGTATAACATGGAGAATTTATTCTGAATCAATGAATTTATCCTATGACAAGAAATCAAGTAATTTTACAGTACCAAAACAATTGTTTTTAAACAATCCACAAATTAAAAATTGGAAATTCGAAGTTATCTATTCATTTCCATCGACAAAAGGTATCAGTTCATTGAATATCATCGTCAATCAACCACCTATCAATGGTTCTTGTTTAATTTCACCAAGTATCGATTCCGCAACAGATACTTCGTTTACAATTTCATGTGCAGATTGGTTCGATGAAGATGGAATTAAGGATTACTTAGTTTATGTCTGGACAAGCGACCATTCAAAGAAAATCTTTATTGGCTATTCATCGAATTCCAACTTTGAAATTCGATTACCATCATCATCGTTGAATGTCATCGTTGCAATTCGAGATCGATTCGATAGTATAACTGAATACAATCCAACAGCCAGAGTTACACAAACCGATGAATTTACAGATTTATCGAATAAATTCAAAATCGGAAATCAAAATTCAATCAATCAATTAATCATTCAAATTTGTCAAGAATTGAATCAGAAAAATAATGAACTCATTGATCAAGCTGTTCAAAATGGTATTCCTCTTTCAAATATTTCGATTTCATCATTAGATGACCAATCTCCATCTCCATCATCATCAACAAAAACAACAATGAAACAATCAGCATTACTTGAATTCACTCGTCAATTGAATTTCTATGCCAAACTTCGAGAAGATTTAACAATCGAACTCATTCAACTTCCAATAACAACACTAAATACCATCAAATTACAAGCATCAACATTGGCACAATTAACTAAAGCAACAAATCAATTAACACGATTAACAGTAACAAATGCAGCAAATCGATGTTATCGATTGACACGTGCTCTGTTTTCCACGCCATCGAATATTGCCTTCGAAGATCTTCAAATTGTTGCAACAGCACTCATTGAATGTGCCTCGAATGTTCTTACTGTAAGAAGATATTTTCATTCGTTTTTTAAAAAAAAAACTTCGAATTTTATAGGCTGTCAACGGTCCATTGCAAGAACGTACAATTGTTTTAGATTTAGATTCGACACGTAATGCTGATCAATCAGATTTGATTATCAATGAAAATAGTTACCATCAAAAACAAACAGCTAATCGAATCATTCATCAATTCAATGAAATCATTTCAAAATTAACTGTCATGTTGAGTGTACATTTGACTATCGGACAAAAACTAACAATTCATACATCACAAACAATTCTCTCGCTTGAAATCGATGTTTCAACACAGAAAATCATTCGATCAATGACTCAACCATTGGCACCATTTGGAAATTCGAAAGTATCAGCAAATACACATGTCTCACGATTAGTTTCCCTCTCGATTGTGGATGAAAATGCCAATGAACTTCCCGTTCATGCGAATGACAGTCATCCAATTGAAATTATCATTCCACGTGATCCGAATCGAGTCGTTCCATCGATGATTCTACAAAATGTCACTTCAATTGACTCAACACTTCATCAACAATTATTCAATTTACATTATGTTAATCTTAGTAGTCATAGTACGAGTCTTTCGAGTTCACTTCATATTGAAATTCAACCGATAGATATCCATGTTGCTTATTTATTCATTTACAAATTCGATCGCATACCACAATTGAATAGTTCAATGGCTGATATCGATGGTTGGACAATTCTTTCGAATGATGGGATTTATCATTATTTTCTTGATAATCAACAAACTCAAAATCATCGTTCATTAATTTTCGGTTTACGTGAACTGAATTCATCTGAAATCAATGTTAAAGTTCATAGTCCACCGATTGTCGATCAACGATCGAATTTCACAACAAATTATAATCTAAGAATTTATTCATCAGGTTGTTACTATCTCGATGAAAATAATCAATGGCAAGACGATGGAGTACGTGTTGGTTCTCAAACCAATCACAATCAAACACAATGTTTGTCAACTCATTTAACAACATTTGCCGGCGGTTATCTTGTTTTACCTGAGCCAGTCAATTGGCAATATATATTTGCTAATGCTGATTTTGCGAGAAATAAAACAATTTATTCAACTGTCATCACTGTAACGATTATCTATCTCTTATTAGTCATATTTGCTCGTTTTAAAGATAAGAAAGACTTGGAAAAATTAGGTGTTACACCGTTAGAAGACAATGATCCATCGGACGGATATAATTATCAGATTCTTGTGTTCACTGGCCATCGAAAAGAATCACATACAAAATCGAAAGTACAATTTATTCTCGCTGGTGATCAGGATCAAACCAAAGTTCGATTATTTTCCGATCCCAAACGAAACATTTTCGAACAGGGCGGTATCGATGCATTCGTTATGTCCGTTCCGAAAAGTTTAGGTCCATTGACTTATTTTCATATTTGGCATGATAACAGTGGCAAAGGTTCATCGGCATCATGGTTTTTGAAATATATCGTCGTACGAGATCTTCAAACAATGGACACGTTCTATTTCATCTGTCAACGATGGTTAGCCGTGGAAAAAGATGACGGACAAATTGAACGTGTCCTACCAGCTGCAAGTGACACGGAAAAAACACAATTTTCATATTTATTATCCAAACAAGCTTATCATAGTGTTTCCGATGGTCATCTATGGTTTTCGATCTTCTCTCGACCGCCATCGAATCAATTCACTCGTGTTCAACGATGTACATGCTGTTTTGTTCTATTTTTTCTCTCCATGTTTCTCAATATAATGTACTACGATCTGTCCAATCAAGCCAAATCAAATAATTCCACAAATGTTTTATCAATTGGTCCAATTGTCATTGCAAAAGAACAAATTGCCATTGGCGTTGCGGTCGAAATATTAGCCTTGTTTCCGAGTCTCCTGGTAGTTCAAATGTTTCGTCGTCTTCGACCACGAGGCGTTGTTATTAATAAAAAGAAGAGAGGCTTCACATTTCCATGGTGGTGTATGTTCATTGCCTACGGTCTATGCGTGATTTTAGTTGGTGTTTCGATGTTTTTTATTATCGTTCGTGGTATTGAATTCGGTGATGTCAAAACACAACAATGGTTAGCATCGATTTTAACTGGCTTTTTCTCATCTGTTCTGCTGACTCAACCGATAAAAATCGTTACATTGGCAATATTTTTTGCTTGTTTCTGTCGAAAATCGGATAAAGATCGAGAAGCCGACGAATATTTAATTGAAATCGATGATAACGATGAATATCTTCATCAACGACGAACGAAAGAATTCTATGCAATCTATCATCCGACGATCGAACCCAATCGTTTAAATCAATATGAAATTAATCATGCACGCGATCAACGAATGAAAGAAGTTCATATGTGGACATTTGTTAGTGAAGCTGGCGTTTATATTGTTTTCATTGTTTTACTTTTCGTTATAACCTATTCGAATCGAACAGCTGCTCCATTTCTTCAAGTTCAACATTTGGAAAATGATTTCAAATTCAAAAATGTTTTAACTATTACTGATTACTATCGATGGTTAAATCGAACATTCGTTAAAAGACTTCGTGCACAAGCTTGGTACAATGGTGATCCACCGAGATATCTCAGTGGTTATATGAATGATACTTCCAATCGATTGATTGGTTGGGCAACAATGAGACAAGTGAGAGTTCGATCTGAACCATGTAAATTGAAAACATTCAATTTATCATGTGAACTTGACTTTCGTTTATCGAACGAAGAACGAGATTCGTTTTTAATAGCATGGGAAAATGTTACAACATCGAAAGGAAATTCAACACTTGAAAAAGCATTTCAATATCAATCAAAAGAAGAGTTAGATACTTACACAATTGTCGGTAATCATGCCAGGTATCCACCTGGTGGTTATGTTTATGAATTTCGTGGTCGAATCAGTGAAATCTATTCGAATCTATCAGCATTACATGAAAACAATTGGATCGATAGTCAAACACGAGCTGTTATTATTCAATTTAATTTATACAATCCAAATGTTCAATTGTTTACATCGGTTTTAATTTTAACTGAAATTTTGTCAACAGGTGGTTTACATATTAAACTTCGATTCGAACCAATTCTTTTCTATGTTTCATCGACGATTGTTTTAATCGTATTATATCTTGTACTCATCATTTATTTTATGGTTGTTGAAATTCAGAAATTATTTCGATTAAAACGAAAATATTTCACTCAATTTTGGGTTATTATTGAACTTGGTATTATTGTTTGTTCATGGATGGGTGTTGCACTTTTCATTCTTCGAACAAAAGAATGTTCACGTATTGGCGATATATTTGCTAAAACAAATGGATATGCTTATGTTAATCTACAATATTTAACTTATTTAAATGATTTCTTACAATTTATGTATGCTTATTGTTGCTTTTTTGGTACAATTAAATTACTTCGATTATTTCGTTTTAATTCACGTGTTTACTTCTTTTTCGATACACTTAAATTGGCTAGCAAAGAATTACTTGGTTTTGCTACTATGTTTTCCATTGTCTTCTTTGGTTATATGTGCTTGTTCTATTTATTATTCTGTTCGAAATTTTTTCAAGCATCGAGTCTTATTCAAACAGCTGGCATGTTATTTGAAATGACATTAATGAAATTTGATGCACATGAATTAATTGATGCAGATGCTATTTTAGGACCGGTGGCATTTAGTTTGTTCATATTTATCGTAGTTTTTGTTTGTTTCAGTATGTTCTTGACAATTCTCAATGAAAGTTTTGCTAAAGCAAGAGAAAATTGTGCGAATGACGAAGAAATTTATACGTTTATGTGGAAACGAATCCTTCGTATAACAGGTAAATTCAAGCAAATTAACAAATTTAAATCGAAAGTTTATTTCGTCTTTTAGGATTGAAAAAACAAACAAAATCTGAAGGTGTTGAAGAGTACGATGCAATGATGAGAAAACAATATGTTGATTCATTTCAACTTTTGGATAAACGAGTTGATGAACTGTTACATATATTTAATCGAGTATATTATAATGCTCACATAATTTATTATTTCAAGTTTATCAATTGTTTTCTCGTTTATTTTAGATATATACGGATCAAGTCGAAACAAAGCAATAAACTTTTTTCCTTAATTACATACATTTCATTTATTTTAATCGAAACACATATTTTTAGTTACTCTCATCCTCATTTATTTATTTTTCTTTCTTATTAATTAATAAATAAAACTTCCATTTTAAAACAAGTCTACAAGAATCTGTAGAAAATACTATCGATTCATGTCTTTCAGACACTGCGTGAAAATAAGGACAAAAGGTGATCAAATTCTTATAAATGAAAATGACTCGAAAAATAACGGTTGGTATAGATAAAAAGAGTCGAGTTAGTTTTTTTTCATTAATAATTAGAATTATTTTTAAGTATGATTAATTTATAGCTTAAACATGTCAAAGTGAATAATGAAAAATCCATAATTTCAAGTGTGAAAAATGAACCCACAATTGAATTTCATCATCAATCATCGAAAAGAAAGAGATTTTTCTATTTTCACTTTCATTGAAAATTCTCTTATTTTGTGTAGAAAGATCTTTATTTATTCATATATTTTCTGTATTTCTTGCATACTTGGTTGTTTAGCTTTAGCAATTCTTCTTCTTGTTCTACTGACCCAAAAGTCAACTATGAGTAAGTGCGAATAACACGAATCGAATCGTAATCAACTATTTTCATTTCTTGTTAAGCAACAACAACAACTACAAGTAGAATTATTTGTCTTTTTAATCGATTATCATTGCTAATATGACTTATGTACCAGTTCAAGTTATAATGCTTCATATACATCGTGTGTTACAACAAGTGCTGGATGCAATATTAGTTGTTCTTGTAGACGTACAAATGGACTAATGCAGAATACATCGATAACAATTTCGCCAGGCTTTGGAAACGGATGTTCTCTTGCAAATGTAAACGGAAATCTTGCTTGTACTAGTTACTGTACTTAGTTATCTGAATCGAAATATTTTTCCAAATAGGGTACAAATATAAAATGTAATAGTATTATTAAGAAATAAACTAATTATGGTCAAATTGAATACAGTATTTTCAATTGATTTCTGTAGACTTGATTTTGTCATGTGAATTGTTGAGATTGCATAGAGTTTATACGTATATCCAGCGAAGTATGTTAGAAAACATCTAATTTTACAAAGACTAGCTGATATTTGTGTATGATCATGACCGAAACCATTAAAAAAACGAGATAGAACACCAACAATGATGACAATTGAATCGAAAGGTGTCGATGCCAAAAAATATTGAACACAAATATTTTGTCGAAATATTCGTCGAGTAAAAACAAGAATATTGAGAATATTTCCTATGATACCAAAGAAAAGAAGTGGTATTGGTACATAACAATTGATTCCTTGTGTTAACAACGCAAAATTGATAGAAGACATGTTGTTCATAGTCAGCAAAACTTAAACTAGACTGGATCTTAATCATGCAACAAGTCAATTAAAAAATGTTGTCTATTTTCTGCTTCTCAACATTGTTTTTCATAGGAATTATTTTTCTAAACTTTTGAATAAATGAGCAGTTAAAGTACTCATCTCTATGAGAATCAATTAATTATTCGAACAAATAGATTTATATTTAACCCAGTCATGTTTCCACTAAGAAAATTTAAAAAAAAAACGCTTTAAAACAATTAGAGATAATTGATATCAATTTGAAAGAGTAATAAGAACGTTCGAATTACCAGCACTATGTATTTCTAACAAAGCACCATCGTAATAACCATCATCTAGTCCAGCATCATGGAGATTAATTGAAACAGTTTTCATAACTATTGCGTCACAAAAATCATCGGTAACTAAATCGATCAGTTGAGCATCGCATTGAACTGGAAAACTTTCACGACATGTGCCCATTTTTAATTTGAATATATGTTCTTTACAACCACCACCATATTGAACATCGAGTTCAATTGAATTCGTTGATGGATTGAATCTTCCATCTTCAATGTTAACTAACCATCCTTCCGATGAAGCAAAAGAAGAATAAAAACAGCAGAACGTAATAAATATTAATACCAATTTCATTTTGAAATTAGTTTGCTTTTTATCGGTGTATATTTATACTTATAGCGCACATTTAATGACAGGTGTATTTATTTTTCCACATCCTTTATAATAGAATCAAGGCGAATATTTATTTAGTGATTCAATCTACTTTCTAGTTCGCAGTGCGAGTAACAATTGATACGAGTTGATTTGATACGATCGTAATTGATCCCACATGAAGTTTTTTTCAAAATTGGATGTGTGAATTTAAAGGGTTGAGTATGATACCTCAAAAGCAATTATCTTTCAATTTTCACTAGGATTTATTACGTGCCTAATCTGCTTTGACATAGTTGAATCGGTTTATTAAAACAAGGAAAAAACAAACGAGCGCGTCAATTTGGAAGAATAATGAGAACTTTCGGATTATCAGCGCTCTCAATTTTTAACGAAGCACCTTTATAATAAATATCGTCTAATCCAGCATCATGAACCTTAATCGAAACAGTTTCTATGATCAATGCTTTACAAAAATCATCAGTAACCAAATCGATCAATTGAGCATCGCATTGAACTGGATAACTTTCACGACATGTACTGATTTTTAATTCAAACTTATGTTCTTTACAACCACCACTATATTGAACATCGATTTCAATTGAATCTGTTGATGAATTAAATCGTCCATCTCGAATAGTAACTAATCCTTGCGATGACGCAAAAGAATAAAAACAGCAAAACACAATAAATAGCAATATAAATTTCATTTTGAAATAAAACACGTCCTATTATTGACTATTCAATATATATATTTTTTCACTATAGCAGGTGTGCTCATTTCTCATACGACCAAATATGCACCAAGTAGAAACGAGAGGAAGAAAAAAACAAACCGAATAAGAGCTGGCCCTATTTACACTATATGAAGAATACAAAAAAATAATAATCAAAATCTATTTGTAATGAGTTCATTTGGAAGTATTCCTGTGAAATTTGAATATACTGGGAATAGATTGGCAAAAAAGACTAATTACATCATCAATCAATAAACCACACAATGTATCCTTTGTACATACTGATATCTCTCAACATTTATTTTTAGCAGAGTACAATAGAAAAAAAAACAAGAGTAAACTCATTCACATTATTGCGAGAGAAGACTTTCGAATAAATCACCTTTTAATTGATGAAGTGTAGTGTTGCATATCTGAAGCCACGGTGATTGTTGATATTCTTCATCAGATTTGATATTTGCACAATCTTCGATGAAGTTCGTCGTTAATTTAAGACGAACGAATGTATCAATGAGTTTAATATCTTGATGATTCAATTGAATGAATTGTTGGTAGGAATCAAGAAATAGTTTCAATCGTTTATCATCATCAACTCCATTCGTCAGAAAAAGAAACAAAGTCATAGCTAAATCCATGATAAATGGTGCAAAAGTAACTTCTCCGAAATCAATGATAAAAATCTTTCGTTCTTGTAAAATATAAATCGTATTACTCGTTTGAAAATCGTTATGAATAAGTAATACATATTCTTTTTTGTGTCTATATAGAATTCGAGTATCGTCTATGAATCGATCGACAAGATATCAAATACTCTCACTCTCTTCACAACAAAATAAAATGAATAATATAATTATATCTAGAGTCTCGATGCAGCAGCGAAACGAAAACTATGAAAAGTTGTTCGAGCAGCTCGTGATGTTGGTTTGACAATTAGAGTGACAAGTCATAGTATGGAAAAATGTGCAGTGAAGCTTTATGTACAAGTGCCACATATTAAACTTGATATGACACATTTGAAAATGATTTCATTTGATTCAAACAGAAGTCGGATTTATGAAAAGTAGTCAATTTATGCGTTTGGGAAATTTACAACGATTATACTGTACAGATTAAAGCTACAGGAGAGAATCTCAATAAGGTGAAAACAGATTTGATGAATATTATTCCAGAAATTGAATTTCAAAGTCAACATAATCAAATATGATCATGTACTAATACCAGATGTTTCAACACTATTCGAAACATTAAGTCAACGGAAAGAATTGAAATATGTTGAATCTTATTCTGTTTCTCGAACATTATTCGAATAAATATTCGTTCAATTAGCTGGTGAAGATCAAGAACCAGCGAAAGCACGAAACATTCCTATGCAACAAGGAGAATTTCAACCGACAATAACTCGACTCTAAATGAACAAAACTAACTTTTTGTGATTTGTAAAATAAAAATAAATTGTTGCCTGTACGAAAAACGCTCTCTATCTCGGTAACATCAGCGACAGTATTTAAAATCAATACTACTATGTATTCATATACCTTACACAACCAATGAAAATTTAGTATATTGACATCATGTGTTTTTTACTAAGGTAAAAACCCACCTCAAATATGTGACTTTATTTTCCCAATATCCTACAATCAGTAGTTACATAGCGTACGATGTCGTTATCGCTTGAAAAATTGCCAATCGAAATTATTTACAAAATATTAGATCAACTACATAATGAACAACTATTTTTCAATATGGCCAACGTATCTGACCGATTGAATAAAATATTAAATTCTTATAAAAGATTTCGAGTAAGTAAACACCGATTTTTCAAAGCTTAATTCATATTTCAATAGGAAATTACCGAATTCACTGCTTGTTCTCAATTCGAGAGCGATGTAGAAGCTCGACAACTTGCTCAAATATTACAATGGAATGAAGTAAACTTACTAACATAAACTCATTCATATCTATCAAACATTCAGTAACGTTACATTTTCAAGACACTCATCGAACTTAAATTTAAATTTGCCTACGATCGCAGGCAAAGTAGCTATATGGGATACATTGCTATCGGATTGCAACACAACAAAGTAACTTTACATTTCCATTTTTATGAAATGCAACGCAATTATACTTTTCCTTCTTCATAGGTACTAACAAAACTTGATTTTGGTTCTGGAAATATCCAACCCCCAAGTGTTCAACATCTTGCACGATTATTGCAGCACAACACAGTATGTTTATGTATATCGAAAATAGCTAATCTTCCGTTGCGCAGGTATTGACACATATCTACCTTTTGCACTCCTACCTTGAACATGAAGGTATACGACATCTCGCTACAGGATTAAAATGGAACAGTGTAATTTTATGAATCTTCTTTAACTTCTATTAAGCACTAGTATTCGTTTCTTCTTCTCATAGGCACTTAAAAAACTTGATCTTGAATATAACGAGATTGGAGATGAAGGTGCACGATATATCGGTGAAGCATTGCAACAAAACAAAGTACGTTTATATTTATCAAACATTACTATTGTTTATTTTCATAGGTACTTACACAACTTGATCTTAAGCATAACAAAATTGGAGATGAAGGTGCACGATATATTGGTGAAGCATTGCAACTCAACGAAGTAAGTTTATATTTACCAAACATTACTATTGTTTATTTTCATAGGCACTTACACAACTTGATCTTAACTCTAACGAGATTGGAAATGAAGGTGCACGATATATCGGTGAAGCATTGCAACAAAACAAAGTACGTTTATATTTATCAAACATTACTATTGTTTATTTTCATAGGTACTTACACAACTTGATCTCAAGGATAACAAGATTGGAGATGAAGGTGCACGATATATCGGTGAAGCATTGCAACTCAACGAAGTAAGTTTATATGTACCAAACATTACTATTCTTTACTTCCATAGGTACTTACAACACTTGATCTTAGTCGTAACAAAATTGGAGAAAAAGGCGGTGTTCAGATTGGTATGGGCTTACAACAGAACAAAGTATAACTTCACATAAACGAAACATTGCGGTATGCATTCATTTCATAGGCACTTAAAAAACTTGATCTTAAGGATAACGAGATTGGAGATGAAAGTGTACGATATATCGGTGAAGCATTGCAACAAAACAAAGTACGTTTATATTTATCAAACATTACTATTGTTTATTTTCATAGGTACTTACACAACTTGATCTTGAATATAACGAGATTGGAGATGAAGGTGCACGATATATCGGTGAAGCATTGCAACAAAACAAAGTACGTTTATATTTACCAAACATTATTATTGTTCATTTTCATAGGTACTTACACAACTTGATCTTGGATATAACAAGATTGGAGAAAAAGGTGGTGTTCAGATTGGTATGGGCTTACAACAGAACAAAGTAACTTCATAGAAATTCTTCATTTGTATGAAACATCATTATTCCGTTCTTTCCATAGGCGCTTGAACAGCTTAATCTTAACTCTAACGAGATTGGAGATGAAGGTGCACGATATATCGGTGAAGTATTGCAACAAAACGAAGTAAGTTTATATTTACTAAAGATTATTACTGTTTATTTTCATAGACTCTTGAACACCTTGATCTGAATTTTAATAACATTAGAGAAAAAGGCGGTGTTCATATTGGCATAGCCTTGAAACAAAACAAAGTATAACTTCGCATAAAGGAAAGATTGCGGTATTCATTTATTTCATAGGCACTTAAGAAACTTGATCTTGCACATAACGAGATTGGAGATGAAGGTGCACGATATATCGGTGAAGCATTGCAACACAACATAGTAGCATTACGTCAATTTTTTTATTTCTATTAAATAACATCACTATTTTTACTTTTCATAGGCACTTATAGAACTCAACCTTCGTCTTTGCAAGATTGGAGATGTTGGTGCACAACATCTTTTTATAGGCCTTAAGCAAAATAAAGTAACTTCACATAAACGGAACATCGCGTTATTCATTCATTTCATAGGTACTTAAATATCTGAACCTTTCTCAGAACAAGATTGGAGATATAAATGCACGATATATCGGTGAAACATTGCAATACAACGAGGTAAGTTTATATTTAGCAAACATTACTATTGTATAGTTTCATAGACACTTACACAATTTAATCTTGGCTATAACAATATTGGAGAAAATGGCGGTGTTCAGATTAGTAAATGTCTGAAACAAAACAAAGTAACTTCATATAAACGAAATATCATCATTCATTCATTTCATAGACACTTAAACAACTTGTGCTTGGTGGTATCAAGATTGGAGATGAAGGTGCACGATATATCGGTGAAGTATTGCAACAAAACGAAGTAAGTTTATATTTCGCTAGAATTACTATTATGTAGTGTCATAGGTACTTACGCAACTTGATCTTAACAGTAACAACATTGGAGAAAAGGGCGGTGTTCATATTGGTATAGGCTTGAAACAGAACAATGTAACTTCATATAAACTTTTCATTTCTATAAAACCGTACTATTTGTTCATTTCATAGACACTTCTAAAACTTAATCTTGGCGATAACACGATTGGAGATGAAGGTGCACATTATTGTGCTGAAGCATTAAAAGTCAATAAAGTAAGATTATATTAAATATTTTATTTTGCTCAGTAATCATTATTTCTTTCTATAGACCCTTGAGGACCTTGGTGTTTGGAGGAATAATATTACAGGTGTAGGTGCTCAAGAGTTGGCTGACGCATTGAAACAGAATATGGTAGTTTAACAGCTAGTTGTTTGTTTTCGTTAAAAATTTTTACTTTTTCTTTGTATAGACGCTTACAAGATTCAATATTGCGGATAACGCGATTGGATGGAGAGCTAAGTCTGATTTGAACGCGATAGAGCGAAGAAGAGCTAATCTATATATTTTCACGTACCACTGCACCTAGGACTCGTAGCTATTTTTTCTATTGTGCAACTTTTTGATTTTGCAAG
>ERZ778024.1309-NODE-1309-length-30762-cov-56.765884_pt1 | contig 30762 bp, 30 predicted proteins | sample MGYA00375754_ERZ778024 | MGnify/ENA primary metagenome ERZ778024 (study PRJEB29350, sample SAMN05389827) | bioreactor metagenome | isolation source: Thiocyanate bioreactor | place: South Africa: University of Cape Town | collected 2014-02-18 ...
ATTATCACAAATTCTATCAGGACATATAAATCCTGCATAGTAACTACCTCCGCATCTATATGTCGTCGATGGAAGAGCATAGAGATAATCGCTCGCGTCTAGACAATCAGAAGTATGTGTCTGATCTTCATAAAAGATGTTTGGTATACACATTCCATTTGTACATCGATATTCACGATCATTACATTGATTTACTTCGAGTTGCCAACAATCTTTTTCATCGATTCCATTATTCAAACAATTAATCTGTCCATTACAAATATCTGTCCAATCTAAACAAATTGATGTTGTACCATAATCACATTGTAAATGAACATAACAGGTTGACATCTGCGGTTGTCCTCCAATCAAAAGAGAAAGCTCTTGAATTATATCATATAATGTTAATTCGTGATAATTAAACGGGTAATAGACCAATTCATATTGACATTGTGGTCCAAATCTTGGTAAAGAACAATTGTAAAAAGTTTGATTTACAAGTGTTAATGAAATATTGTTTAAATAAATTTGATAATTTTCAATAAGATCAATAGGTGCTGACCAATGAAACAACTGTTGAACAGAGATATTCTTCTCTTTAAGTTCATCAAATGTTAACTTTGAAATAGTTTTATCAATATTAATATGAAACTGTGATGGAGATTCACTAAGACAATAGAAGAAATTTTCCATATCCAATTTTTTCTCAGCGGAGTCCGTCATTCCAACTACGCGTAAACAGTCATGATAAAATCCATTCTCATCTTGATATACTTCATCTGTATAATAAAGATTGAATTGAGGATGAGCATTGATCAAATGTAAGAAGATCAAACTGATAAGAAACATTTTTTTATTTCACTGTAATGATTTACTAACGTTAAATACAAGTTAAAATGAAGAGGAGTCGATAAAAGTTATTTTATCTTTGTTCAAATCTCTAGTTGTTTGACGTATTTCCTTGACTAAATAACTGATTTTGAACATAAGAAGCGCATCTGTTCGAAAGTTTCTACAATTATTTTTGATCTTATAAATGTTGATTTTTTCTCTCACTCACAAACTAAGCAATTTATTAAAATAGATAACTATAAGAAATACAACAAACGGAATAATTCTTAGACCAAAGAAATTCTTCCCGAGATCCATTAGTGATTTGTTTATCATGTACATCGATTCGATAATCGAATAATACTACCGTTAAAGATCATCATTACCACGAAGATGAATATTAGAAGAACAGATGTTATAGTGTATTTCGAATTAAAATAAAAATACTTTTTTTACGTAGTCTTTTTACTCGATTATCTTTTACCGGATGACGTAGCAAATGCTGAAATTAAAAAGCAAATAGCTGATCCAAACACCAACAATATGAACATTACATGAAAAAAAAACACTCAAGAAAACAATACCAATAAAAGAGTATCTTTTGTTGAAGAACTAATTCTATTTCGATACAAGTTCTTTTTCTTTCACTGGCCGATAGACCTCGTGATAGTTCAGTATCTCTTCTTATTTGTGCACATCTTTCTACCCAAGTACTTGAAGAATTTATTTGACTCGATTTTGTCGTTCGTTTGTCGAAAATCTTTTCTACCGAATAAATCATAGAGTCAATTTACCGCAACCTGATGGATTTTAATAAACAACATTTTTTTTCTTCTATTTTACCCTTGATATCATTCATTCCTCAAGTAAAAACTTTCCGAAATCGTATTCAATATTATGAAACGATAATGTACATGGTGAAGTGTTTGAATTTATAAAAATGAGTCACTAGAATCACGAAAGATTGTTACCCCCTTGGATTGTTCTGACTTTTATAGTTTTGGAACTAATCCTTTTGAGATCATTTGTGAGTCATCGTGATGCATCCTGATTTGATGCAGATTTAGTGCATTATTATTTTTGTCTCCTTCTATCACGTGTATACGACGCGTAGGTTTTTTTTCCATTCTTTCGCTCGGTTTTTTCCCCATATATACGTACATATGGGATCGATGTTTGCGAGCTCATTCATTCATTCATTCTTCTTTTCCACAAAAGTCTTTAGCTACGCTGAATCACCCAGTTTGTATATATTCCTGAAAAGAAATGGGCTCTGAATCAAGCCATAACAGTTACGGACACTACAGTAACTATGAAACAAATCGACGCGAACAAGAACGATGTTATCCATGCAATGGCTCCGGCAGAGTTTATATCGAATCACAATGTTATAGATGTCGGGATTACAATACGAAAGCTATGTACAAATACAAAGCGTCTTGTTCATGTAATGGCACAGGTCGTGAAACAGCCGAAAAAACATGTCACACCTGTTCTGGACGTGGTTATCACTAACAATCGAATCTGATCAATTATAAGAAAGCGTTTGATCTAAAACTATAATTATAAATAAAAGATAAGAATTCACAAAATAAATTTAGTTTTGAAAACGAAAACAATCAAATTGAAATGACTCAATTGCAAAGTTATGCATGCTGTTGCTTTCGTCATATTTCCAATGACTCATCAGTTATATATCATTTTTCTTTTTCTCAGAATCTTTTTCCACCACCTGTAGAGTCATATATTTTTGTGCACAATGCACATCGTTTTTTTTCGATTTGATTCTCATAAGAGAGATAATTTTCGATATATGTGTATAATAGTCACGATTTTTAAGACAAAAGAAAAGAAAAAGATGTTGTCTTATTTTCTATGTGGTATCCACACTCGCCACCATTCGAAATGACCACCACTGACAGAATCACTCGTAGAAGATTTACTGCTACTAACAAAGCAATAACAACAACAACAAATAAGAACTAAAACGCCAACAATAACACCAACGACAATGCCAACTATTTTTCCAGTTGATGATGGTGGTTCGTATCCTATCTTATATGAGCATCCTTGACTCGGACAAACGTTGCAGAAATCTGTAAAGCAACATGAATATGTAATATTACAACCACTTTCAGATATAGTATTATCGCCACAAAAAGATGTAGATGCGAGACTACCGTACAAATTGGTATCGACTACAGTATAATCATCTTTTGGACATATTGCTGTATCCGTCTATAATGAAATCACAATGTAAACAATATATTGACAAAGAAAATGAATCTTACAACACAAGCTACGTATGAATTGCCATTCGTTGCAGGTGATGGACTTTCACAATTATCGCAGTAATTACATCTGAGAGTGCTAATATGATTTATTACTGTAAAAGAAAAAGGTTTATTTATGAACAATAATCTTCTTGATGTACACTTTTACCTATAGAAATTGATATAATTTGAAGAAATGCTTTTAGTTTCATCATGATTGCAACCGTTGTATTTTCGAAGAAAGCAAATACCTTTTATATATGTCTTTCAACGGATGTCAATAAAAATTTATTAGAGTGAAATTTCTCAGAAAAACGTTATCAGTTAACGGTTTCACCCTCGTCTTTTTGACAATTTTTATCAATCGAAAACATTAGGCATCTCAACGAAAGGGACCACTTGTCGGGTTTTGTTATTCTTATCTACGTCAAACTCATGATTTCCTATCTGAGTATTTCTTCAATAATCTTGGATTCAATTAGCAGTGTGCGGTGTCAAAACTTGTCAAATATTATAATAAGCTAATATTGACTGATTTATTTAACGTAAAAATTGTATTTGCTTCCGTTTATTTGCACACGAATTGTTTTTAACATTAGTATACTATGCATAGTTGTTGTTAGTAAGACATTTATGAAATATTACTGATCAAATGAATTTTTGCGCTACAAATCGATTTCTATCTAATACAGAATTGAATTCTTAATCAACAGGAAGTCAGAACAAGAATTATTCTGTATAGGCCTATTTGAATGCTTTTGTAGATAAATCAAAACAACATACGAAAAGTCTTTAATGGAATATTATAATTCCACATATGATAGTACTGTTATCATACAACAACCGAAACAAACAGAGATCGATCCATTCCGCGATTGTAATCAACAATGGACAGTTGGTCTCTCTGATTGTTGTAGCGATCTTTCGTCTATGTAAGTGACAGATACTGAATATATAATATAGTTTCACACACATTGTTTTTGTAGGTTGTTATGCATATTTTTGTTGGTGCTGTTTTATAAGTTCATTGCCCGAGAGCATAAATGAACCAGTGTATGCATGTTTTTGTTTCGGAAATAATATTCTCGGTGCTTATTGTATGAAAGTTCGAACTATTTTTAAAATACAAGTACATTTTTTTTCTATTTTACGACTCCTATTTTGACTTCTTGTGTGTAATTCGATAAGGGTAATTCATTCAATGATGCATGTGCTGTTCTTTGGTGTCCGTTCTGTGTTGGTATTCAATTACGTAGTGAATTAACAAATCGTGGCTTTTTCTAAGATTAATATATACACTTATCATATAAATTTCATTGAATAAAATATCACCAAAGTGTCCGAAAGATCTTAAAAACAACATTAGAGATATCTCGAGATGATAAAATATTTATATTTTTGTAGAAAAACAACACGACACAAAGTGAATACAGCAAATGGAGATAACTAAGATAAGGCGCAAATAGTTTAAACGATTAACATAATTGATAGAGTCGTATAATTTCATCGTATTTGTGATATTACCAGATGCGACCAATTATTCCATTTTGATTTCCAATACTTGCTCTTTTATTGTCGGTACTATAAAACATACCTTCTAGCGAATACTGAGCTATGTTTTGTAAAAATGAGATAATTGAATGAATTATCCATACGACTAACACAAATGAAACAAATGCCATGATCTGTACTCGACGATCATCACGAGTAATAAGTGCCTCCATGAATTGTCTATATGCTCGGACTAATGTTACACCCATGAGTACAATTCCAACTATGCTAAACACACATGATAACGCAAAACCAGCGAATTGATAAAAATTGTTAGGATTGAATTTTACTGACAAAATAGTCGCTGGTATCACCCAACCACTTAATGTAGAAACCAAACTTACAATTCCGGTGTAAGCTAATCCTAAATAGTAACTTGAAGACCAAAGAGGATTCATGATAATTCACACCGATTTAATAATGTTGTTTTATTTTTCTATCTAAATAAATGCATATGCATAGTTTTGGATAATATCATAAAAATAAAAGAATACACGAGTGAATTTCTATAAAATCCTATCATCAGCTCATCAAGCACTGTCAAGTTAAAATTTTTATCATAACTTCATCAGATTTTTTCCCAGTGACAATGGTCAAATGAAAATCGTTGACGTGTCTGCTAGCAACATCGACATCTATCAATTCTTTTCATAACACGGCTATTTCATGAATTGAATTTCTATTTCTTGTGAAATTCTATTTGTCTATGATTTGACACGCAGAAAATCGTGAAAAGAAACAGAACGAAGACAAGTTTTGAAATATCTCGGTTGATTATTAATATTCGTAAATATACGAATAAATATGACGCATAAAATAGAAGAAATTGAACAAGAAATTCTTCAAATTAATATCGGATCAACAGGAATCGAAATTGGTAATTACTGTTGGCAATTATATTGTTTAGAACATAATTTAAATGTTGATGGATATTTGCAAAATGAGATTCCTTCGAAATCATTTTTCTCACAAGAAAATTTCAAATATCGTCCTCATACTTTGTTTATCGATTGTGATTCATCATCAATCGAGAAAATAAAAAACAAGTCGAATGGAATTCGAAAACAAATTGAAAAATATGAATTCTTTCAAGGTTTTATTATTTCTCATTCAACATTTGGACAATATTCGAATCTATTTTCTAAACTTTTGATGAATCTCAAGTCTTAATATTCAAAGGAATGTCTTTTAACAAATTCAATCTTTGACTCATCGATTGATCTCAATCAGATTTCGAGTTAGATAAATTATACTGATGCTATCATATCAATGGAAAATCAAAGGATTAATAATCTATGTCAACAAAATTTAAATCGATTAATTGCAACATGTCTCAATTCTATGACTTGTTTGATGAGATTCGACGGATGTTTATTATCAAACTTACATAAATTTCAAACATCACTAATCCCATTTCCTTCATTAAAATTGGTAACGTTCTATTGATCACCATGAATTCCATATTCATTTAGCCGAACTGTTGATTTTAAATGTCCATCAGTCTATGATATGTGTATACCATCATTAATTCAACCAGATTCTTCTTGTTTTATTGATCGACTCAATCCAAAACAACTACTTCTCTGCTGCTTGTTTACTTTTTCGTGGTCAAAATATAATTCCAAAAGAAATCGGACAAAAACTTATTCTACGTTTAAAACAAAACTTTCAATGTTCTGAACAATCATTAGTTGAATTGCGATCTGGTATTGATCATCATTGTCCATTGATTTTCAATGACTATTCAGATCTCGCACTTACTGATAGACAAATTTTAATGTTAACCAATGAAACATCAACTGCATTACATCTTTGCCGATTGATTATCGAACAATCGAACAAAACGAATCAATCTTTTCATGTAGAAAAGGATTTTCAAGAAATAAAACACGGTTATGAACAATTAGAAAATGAAATTCTTTCGTAAAAATGTCATCATTTCAACAATGTGTAAGTTTATCAATGAAAAGTACTCAACTTAAAATCATGAGTAATTGTCTTTTGTTTGTCTCTTCGAAGACAAGAAAACTAATCTCTCTCTTAGATAGATTCTTAGGGACACCTAAGGGTCGAAAGAACAACAACAAAAAAAAAGTCCTAATATCTTTGGTTATATAAACCAAACATTTTCTTTCAACTTAATACACAAAAAAAAACAATGCAAATCTGTTTTTATTTACTTTCGTTATTATTTTTCAATGGTTTCGTCGTTAGTATTCAACCATATTTTCCATCACAAATAGTCTTTTCGGCAAACGGAGCATTCTTTGCAATTGACGAAATTAATCAACAAGCATTGGTAGTATTTCATATGCAACAACCATTAATACGATATAATTATGTGATGAAACATTTTCCTTATGCAATTCCTGATTCTCCTCAATCGAAAGTTTATGTTCAATTAAGTTATATATTTCCAATAAATGCTTGTTTTTATGGAACATATTGGCAATATGGTGGAAATACATTTAATATATTTCCATCACATTGGTTGAAAAATGAAACTTCATTCGAAATTCAAAATTATGTTCAATTTAATTCAACAATGATTCATTCAAAAGATGCTCCTACGGGTGAAGATTATTGGTATTCAACTGACGTCTGTCATCTAAATAACGGAAGTCAATATCCTTGTGAACAAATTTATTTTCAAAAAAATACCGAAATACCTCTCCGTCTTGTTCGAGCTACTCAACAACAATCAGCAAGTTATCCAAGTACAATCAATTTTCAAGTTCTATCCATTGGAAAAGTGAATCAAACATATTTCGATACAATTCCAAAGAATTGGTCATCAATTTGTATCGATGAAATGCTTCAAGTTTTGTATAATCCTCAATCATTACCAGTAAGTTTATTTCAAAGTGCGCAAATTCAAGTTTGGCTTCGAACACCACCACATATTATCAATGGAAATGATACTGTTAGTATTCAATGGAATGCAGATCAATGTGCTGATTGTTTGACATGGGAACCAGCAACTATATATTTTAATAGTCGAAATTTTTATGAAAAACAAATTCTAACAGTCACACGTTTTAAAGATGGACCAAAATCCATTCTTAAACCGACATTTGTTGGTGGAGGATTTGATCGTCTTCGAACAGATGATTATTCAATTATTATTCAATAAACATTTATTTTAGTTTTCTTTCTCTGATAGAATCTTATTTAATTAAAAACACGGATACTGTCAGTGAAGCGTAGTACTCAGTTTATTATTTGTCTACGTATGAGTTGCTTGAAAGGTTACAAGAGTAATGAGTGTTTTTCTCATTTTTAAATATAGAATCTTGAGAATTGTTTTGCGTGTTTCTGGTATTGAAAAAGCACAAATAAAAGGTAGGAGAAGCGACATCAAATAAGCGAGAAATTCCGAATATGTACCAAATTCTTTAATTAAACGATAAGAAACATTATATGTGAGCATCAAATTGTATAAAGCATATGGCAAAAAACAACCGATATACAAAATTGAAATTGATACAACTTGTATGACCATTTTACGATGTTTTCGCCATTGAACTGGTTGATTTATTCTATGTTTTTGCCATAGAATACGTACAAGTAAAGCAATAGTAAATATAAGAATCATTAAAGCGGGAAGAATTTGATTGACAATCATTTCCCACATTGAATAAATATTATTGTAGAAAAGACACGCATCGATACATCTCATTGACGAATTACTGAAATAATTGCGACAAGGTGGGAAAAAATAGACAAATATGTATAAAACGATCGTGTAGAGACAAATAAGAATAGGTGGACTATAATGAAAGAAAAGTCGTTTTTTCCATGTTGATACCAATCTGTCATGAAAAATCAAAATATGTCGTTCAATAGTAATCCAAGCAAAAAGCATCGTTTGCGTTACATATAAACCCCAATCAAGAAAATCCCAAATAGCACAGAAGATTTGTGCTCGTCTCCATATGCCTTTAAATTGATAATAATAAAGCATAGACGGATAAATAGTTACTTCACAAATGAAACTCATCAAAAGAAGTAAAATAATACAATGATTATTTAAAGATGAACGTAATGTTCGCTTGAAAAAGAATTGACCAAGAACAAAGACCAGACAAATAAATGAAGGAACAAGAAAGACTAAATACACCCAAAATCTAATTGTGTTAGTTAACATTGTGTGATGATGCGATTCGAGTGTTCAAAAAAATAAATGATTAAACAGTCTAACATGTTATTCTCATTATATACGCAAATGGATTTCTCGACATTCTATTTTTATTTCTAGTTTTAAATTCTTTTATCGTCTAAAATTAACAAATAATTAATTATGGAGTAAAAAGAACTAAAAATTGAAGAAAATTAACAATTCCTTCGGGATAATCTTGTTGATTTTTATCTTTGATAACAATTGATTCGTCTTCGAAAGCTTCGATTGGTGTCTTCAATTTAGCAATGATTTGTTTCCAAATGAGTTCTGATTTAATTTGAACGATAATTTGAGCCGAATCTAGTTGAGACCATTGATTATGAATTTCAACAATTCCATTTCGAATTTCAATGGAAAATTTCTCATTGGAATCATCGAAAGCAAATAAAAACAATTGATTCTTTGTGATATCTTCAACTTTACCATAATTAAAATAAACCGGTAATAAGAAGAAACATTGTTTAATCGATGAATTTAAAATAGTTTGTTGTTTTTGTTCATCCGAAGGTTTAATTTCAATGGATTTTTCAAGTTCAACAATTTTCGTCAGATACCAATTTCGTCCATTGGCTGATGTTTGTTGTAAAGCTAATTGTTTCAGAGTTTGACATTGCAGTTGTTTAACTTCAGCTAATTGAACATCCTGAGGATTAACAAGTAAAGCTTCAGTTAATTCTAAAACCCATTGAAATTGATTTTGTTGAAAAGCTTGTTGTGCTTTATCAAAAACTTGTTGACTTCCACCGCCAAGTTTTATTAAATTTTCAGCACGAGTCTTCGGTGAATCGGGATTTAAATCCGATGTTTTTCCACTAAACCAACCCATATATCGATCGAAAATAGCACGAATACTCCAATTAAGTGTGCCATAGAATTCTTGAAGATACGGATGAGTTCGTAATTGTTCAGGCAATTGAATTAATTGATTGCCAATGATTTCATCGGGTGTTAAACCTTGATTCATAAATCGAACAGTTTGATCATGAGCAAATTGAATAGCATCTCGATATTTAGTTAAAATATCGAAAATTTCTCGTTTGCCTTGAATTGGTTTTGTATGTGATGGAATTAAATATTCCGAATGTAGATTTCTCATTAAATCTAACGATGAAATCCATTGTCGAGCATCACGTGCTGTTGTTCCTCGAATAGCATAAATATTCGGAAAAGCTTTGTAAATATTATCAGCAGCAAAAAGAACTCGTTCGTTGGGCATATAAATCACAATTTGATCATCGGTTTCACCCGGTGCAAAATACAAAATCAAATCTCGTCCAGCAATTGTCAACAATTTCGATGATGTATTAAATGTTTCTGTTGGATAAACGAAAGCTCTCGTACTATTCTGATTATATTTAAGTAGAGAACCGATTCCTGCATTGATATGTCCACTTTCTCGTGTTAAATAAATTCCAAATTGTCTCGATGCTCGTTGAAATGTAATCGGTTGAACAAGACTCATTGTATTATCGATAATATCGACTAATTTTTCATGTGAATAAATTTGAATTTGTTCGAAATTGTCTTGTGCAAATATTCGAGTACCATGGACATGATCAGCATGATTATGCGTGTAGATAATGGCAACAATTGGTTTCGATGAAATCTGTTCGAAATCTTTTTTCAATTCCGAAGCACTTTCAGCTGATTCTAATGTATCAATGAGAATATTTCCTTGATCACCTTCGATTAACATAGAATTGGCTAAACCATATCCAATTGCACAATGAATTCCAGGTAGAACAGTCAGAACTAAAGTTTTACAAGAAGAAATCAAATAGAATGAAATCTATTTTTTAAAAAATGAAAAAATCTCGAGACTTTGCTTTTCAAATTGTTCATTGTGTCCGATTAAACTTTCCGTTGTTTTACTAACATTCGACATTATTTTTATTAAGAAAAGAAAAACGAAATGAAACGAAGTTAAACAACTGATAACTGAATATTTTCGTTATCTTTGTTAATAAAAGAAGTTCGTTCGACATTTTCATCATTGTGTTGATAACGTTTCATTTTACAAAGACAAATAAACGACCAAATCAAAACACAAATAAACAGCAGAAATGTTGTTAAAATTAACTCGATATATTGATAGAAGAAAGCGAATCGTTTCGACGTTTGATTCAATGAAATCGAACTAAAATTTCGTTGAAGAAATTGTTCGAACATAAAAAGTGTTTTCTCAGGAAATTCATAGGGAATAAGATGACCAGCATCATAATACAGAATATAAGTTAAATTTCTTGCCGAAAGAAAATAACCTTGAATTTGCCCGTGAACTATCCACGATTGTTTGTTGGCATTCGATTGATTGAAACCAATTTGTCGATTCCAAGTTAAATTTGTCAACATATTTTCAATGGATAAATAATTACAAACAAAATCATGTTGACCATTGTAAAGAACAATGGGAATACGTTCGAGAATGTAAGGTAACAAATGAACCGATGCTTCGAATTCAATTTGAGAAAATTGATCGAAAACGGGATCGGAACAAGGTGTCCAGAGAATTGTTTTATTTGAAATATGTAATTGAGAAAGAACATCAGCTCGTTGAAAATAATTCGACATATATTTCATATCAGGAAACGCATTTTTGCCACAACTTGGATATGAATCAACGGATTTGGTATTGTACATGTTTACACATTTTGTATTTTTATTAATTTCATAATTGTCGTTTTTGGCACCGACACGAAGAATAACATCGACAATCGATGCACAATCATCTTGAAACAAAATCATTCGTTCAGAAAGATATTTAATACAATTACGAGCAAGTTCAGATAATCCGTCGAATATTCGAGAATCTTTTTCAATAAATTTATTTTCAATAGCAAATGGCAAATAGGATTGGTAGACATTCAATGGATCGATATACGCACTACCGAGTAAAACACCACGTAAACGAAAGTCTGGCCATTGTTCAAGAAGCATTTTACTGAGATAAGGAATATATTGACCAGCAAATGATTCTCCAGCGAGATAAATTTCATTGTCAATCAGTTGAGGAAATATTCGAACATATCGACGAAGAAATTGAAATAATTGATTGGTTAATTGAGTTAAATTTCCAACATGAAGATTTTTCTTTGAATAGGAAAAACCCGTTCCAATCGGTTGATCGATAAACAAAAGATTAGCTACTGAATGCCAAGAACCGGGATTTGCCACGAGAGTTTCTTCATTTTGAAAACGTAATGGACCAATTTCCATCCACGCTCCAACGAGACTACTACAACCAGGTCCACCATTCAACCAAATCACTGTTCGATTTTGATCGATCGAATATTTACTTGCAAAATGCCAGAAAAATAAAAGTTCATTTTCTTCGACATCAACGGGTAAATGTCCCGAATGCATTTCAATCAATGGAATCTCCTTTGGCCATAGAGGTAAATTGTCAATAGAAAAATGACGAGAATCAAAACTATGATACACATTTATACAATAGAAAACAATTAATATCACACTTAATCGACGTTCGTTTTCATTCATTAGAATAAATTGCGTGAAGAAGATAGGAGAAAACTGAGTGATGTTCGTTCGTTTTCTTTTCTTTTCTTTTCTTTTGTTTGATTGAAGAACGTGAGATTTTTCCCATACGGTGAATTAAATAACTAGGGTGAGATAAGGATTTTGATTCTTATCATAATACGATTCACATGTCGATTCATGTCCTAACAACAAAGAAATGAAAAACAAGATTTTAATTAGGAAATTGTTAAGAACAGAAGTACTTATGCATGCGTGTGTCTTTGATAATCTTTTTTTGTTTTGTATAATAATTATTTTGATTAAAACATCAACTTATGACATCTATATCGTTGTTTTTTTTTTCTTTCAAAATAAATCTACCATTCGAATTGTTTTGCTTCTCGTTTACTTTTTCGAAGAAGATATAATCAACAACATGACGGAATGTTTATTTACAAGCGAAGATCATACAGAAAAATATCGAAATTTTCGTCCGAATTATCCCGATGAACTTTATGATGAAATTCTTAATTATTATTTTAATGGACAGAAAACAAACGAAGAGAAAATTCCATTAGCAATTGATGTCGGATGTGGAAGTGGCCAAGCAACAGTTGATCTTAGCAAGTAAAATTCACTGTTCAATTATAAAAGAACTATACACGACTTAGAATTTTTTCGTTTGAAAAGATTTTGTGATCATGTTATTGGTACTGATGTCAGTCAAAATCAAATCACAAATGCAATTCCAAAAGACAACGTTGAATATCGTTGCATAAAAGGCGAAGATCTGTCATTTGCCTCGTCGAATTCCATTGATTTAATCACTGTTGCAACAGCATTACATTGGATAAACATCGATGAATTTGTTCGTGAAGTGAAACGTGTTCTTAAACCGTCAACAGGTGTCTTAGCTATTTGGACATATCGTTATGCTCAATTAGAAAATCCACAAGCGAATGAAATCATTCATGAATTTTTCTATAAAACTTTATTTCCCTATTGGAATGAAAAACAACATTTAGTCGAAGATTTTTATGAATCATTTCTACCGCAATTACCTTTTAATACAACGATGAAACAATTCACCATCGAACGACATATACAAATGTCACCCGAGGCTTTTATTGGTTTTGTTGAAACTGGATCAGCTTGTCAAACATTTCGTCGACAAAACGGCGAAGTAATTTATCAGCAAACATTAAACACATTAAAATCAAAATTAATTCAAATCCTTTCGAGTTCGCAACACGATCCAATTCAAATAAACTTCTCCAATCCAATAAGATTGTATTTGTTCAGAAAAAATCAACCATGAACTCTTTTTTTTTTCTATTGACATTTTTATTTCTGAAATCGCGTAAAAAATATTCTTCCTCCTTTTTTTTCTATTAAATTTATTCACATAGAAAAAGAAAACTTTCTCTGCCAAGAATTCTTAATCATGACATAACCTAAAAAGTCACCTGGGTGCCCATGATGCAGTTGAATTTCTAGTGAGTATAGAATGAAAAAAAGCCCTTTTTGTCTCGATAGTTACGATCTTTTTCTATTCAAACAAACATCAAAAGAGAAGAGAATCAGTAGAAATTGTGTTTGTCACGATATATGAAGTAAGTTCACGTTTGTTTGATCGATCAAAACACAACAAGGAAACATTCTGAACAAGCTCTTAAACATTTCACTTCTTTATCATGAAGGTTAATTCATTTTCCATGGAATTTAAATTCAATCAAATTTTGTCGAGAATTGGAATTTTTTTTTCTTCTAAAACATTCTGTCACGTTTTTAAAACAAATTATATTTTTTCTTCAAAGAGAAAAAAATCGACATTCTTTTATTTTCTTCTTTTCTCGGCGTCTCTTTATTAGACTTGGGCATTGAGTTGATTTTACGTGTCAAGAAAAAGATTTCCAATGAAATTTTACTCTCACATATTAATTATTATCACATCTTTGTAATGGAACATTAAAAAAATGGAAATTCACTGAAGTTTGATTTAGGTAAACATGGAATCGGTAGAACTTCGTAAATCATCGAATAGTCACGTGGTATTAATAATTTCTATTGTGATTCTTGTGATATTCTTACTATTTAATTATGTTGTTACCATAAATAGCAAGTGGTTTTTCTCGATAGAATCTATTTTTATTGATTTTAAATTTTAGTTTCATTTTCTCCGTCTGTTCATTCGTTCATATCTAAACTCAGTAAATATCGATCGACAAATCTGACTGATCTATCGCAAACAAGCACAACAACATCAACACCAAAACCATTTATATGGATATTAGATAAAATCTTAGTCAATTTAAATATCACAAATCATCGGCAATATCATCACAATGGTATTGTTTATGATTATTATTCTCAAAATGATTTCAATCGAAGTGAAGCTCCTCCAAATTGGAAAAAATGGCCATTACCATTCGAATTAAATCAAAGTAGTTCGTTAACACATGATGATATCTCACCAGTTGTAATGACAAAACTACCATTTGTCGATGCAATCTATGTCATGACCGATCAACGTTTAACTGAACGTCATACGAATCTAATAAAAGCACTTCGAAATCAAGGAATCAATAATGAAACATTACAATGGCGATTGAAATGGAATTATACAACTTGTAATGCTAATGAAACGCATGATTATGTTTATGAACGATTAAATCTAAAAGATAAACCTCTCGCCGATGATCAAAAACGGAAATGTTCATTGGCAATGAAACATGCCGATGTTTGGTATGAAATGGCCGAGAAAAACGTTCGATTAGGATTGATTCTCGAAGATGACGCTCTATTTGTGCCTTTTTTTAAAGAGAAATTTACTCGAATGATCTATGCAGGTCTTTCAAGTGGAATTCTACGTTTGAATGGTTCGTGTGTGAAACCAACTGGTCAACATATCTCCAACGATGAACGAATCAATCAAAATCCAATGATTGTCGTTGGTGTTTGTTTTAATTTTCGTGGTCGTGATTTTCAAAGTAATTTAATCAATCCACCGCCGGTCTTTTCAACGCAAAAATCGAATCCATCTCGATGTACACATGCGTATCTGTTGACGTCATGTTCAGCTGAAGCTCTAGTTTATCAAATCAAAGCAACGAAAAATGATTTTTGGCCATCAGATTTCATGCAAAATAGTTTCTTTCCTGCATCGCCAACATTACAAGCATTTTGGATGGATCCACCGTTAGCTTATCAGGGAAATCATGTGACTGATCTTGATAATATTACTTCATTTAAAGTACAAACTTACATGGTCAATGATTAGACTTTTGTTTTTTGTTAGTAAATATTTATAAAATAAAAAAATATGTTTATTGGCTAATGGGTTCATTGAGATTGTCAATAAATGGATCAATTGCACCGATCAACGCTTTGACAAGATAATCTCCCTTGGAGAATGGATAGTCTCGTCCTTGACATTGTCGAATCTTGTCTCGTTCTTTTCGAAATTCATCTGTAACATCGACATGAGTCATCGTTGTATCCCATCGATATAAATATTCGACACAAGTTGGATCATCTGTACAAATTAAAAACATAACATAAGTTGTTTCAATATTTCTTTCATAATTCATAAGATGTTCAAGTTCTTTGACATTAATATTTCCTTTCTCATCGGTAGGTGCTCCGTCTGTTGCGATGAAAATCAAAGCTTTTTTATCGTAACCTCGTTGTGTCGCCGGTAAACTAAAAATATGCTTCAAAGCCGTGACAATCGGCGTATAACCACGTGGCGGAACAAGAAAAGCGCCATCGATTGTCTTTGGATCGATAACATTGAGAATGGGACGTCGATTGAGAAAATAAATGTCAACACCGGTTTCATCGAAGATTGTTCCGATTTCTAAGATAATTTCGACGAATCCTTTGAGTTCGTCCCATCTCGTTCGTTGATTATTATCGATTTTGGTTTTCATTGAACCTGAATCATCGCATAGAACAATAATTTCATAATCTTCAAGAATTCGAAGACGTTCAGCTAAACTTTCTTTAATTTCATATTTAAATGCTAATTCACGAAGACGATCATCAACTATATTCAACAAAATAGAAATATATCTGTCAATATTGTTTGACTATAATAATAAATCGAACTTGTATTATGAATTGATGGTTTAGTTCCATCTGATTCACTCAATGATTCAATGATACTTGCCACATCAAATTCTCTCGAATAATTCGTTTGTGCTTCAGTTAGTTTACTAGTTAAGCTATCCATAGATTTATTTGTCCTTCAATTAGACTGTATTTATGTTTTGTATCGATATTTTATTCATCGAAGCGCAAGGAAAAAAAGCAAAGTCACGTGTCATTATTTCTTATTCAGCGATACCTAATCGTTTTTTAACAAATACGCCAAAAGCCGTAAAAACACCTCCGAGCAATGGCGTTATAACTTTAACTGCAAGTTCTCGATTGATTATGAATCCACATATTTTAATTGTATATAAATCTTGATTTTCTTTGAGATATTCAGCTGTTGCACTGAGATAGTGAATATTCCATTGTTTATCAAGAGAATTCTTTCGAAATTGATCACTCAATGCTTCTTTTTTCGTTCGTAAAAGTAATTGAAGAAGTGTGTTCGTCGTTAATTCGTTGATTAAAACCAAACCAATAAGAAATATCGAAACAAGAATAGTTAAAATAATAATATCAATTAAAATAAAAGCACTTGTCAATGTATTCATTCCACCAAAACCATAATAAAGCAATCGAATAAACGCAACACCAGCAAGAATCAAACCAAACAGCAATGCACCGACGATTGTCCAATAGGCGATCTATTTATTCAAACACAATCGCAAATATGTTTTTGGTGGAATGAAAATGATTTTTTACTTGATATGAAAGATTATCATGTTTCTTATATTGATTTCTAATTAAACATAAGAATAAATCTAAATTATCTCGAAATTTAAGATTGAGATAGAAATCATGATGACTATTTGTGTAATCGCTTTCATTGGCTATTTTTTTAAATATATCAACGAGTGCCGAATAGAAATTATTGTATTGATAAACTGCATAGATAATCATGAAAATAAAGAGAAAATAAAACGGTAAACTCAAGACAATATAAGAGATTTGAATAATATCAATTTGAAATGGTTTGATTGTGTCCGGATCGGTTTTATTACTGAAATGATTTCGATAGATCATTGGAATAAATGGATGTGTCATTGTGATTAAAAAAACCACGATTAATAAAACGATTTTACCAATGATCGCGACATATTGCATGCCGCTTGATTCTTTTTTATCAATTGTAAAATGATTTTCTTTGATTTGGGAAAGTGAAAATGATTTTGTTGTTGAATTTTCATGAGAATTCGTTTTTGTTATTGATTCATATTGATGAACGGTCATTCGTTGTCGATCTTTGGTTGTTATCATCGCTCGATGTTTGAGCATTTCAGTTTCAGCATATTCTTGACTGTCTTGAAAATTGTCTTGATCGATTTCATTTTGAGTTTGAAGATATTCTTCATGAATATAACGAAATATTAATACGTAGAAAAATATCATCAATGCAAATGGCCAATAGACTTCAAGCGAATTGACTCGCCAGAGAATATTTTCTTCGTAGAAAACATGAAAAAATATAACGTTTATGATGATAAAATACGCCAGTAAAGTGACGAAAATCATCAAAATAATTTTAACGAAAAGATATTTCTTCGGACGAGCTTTGAAATATAATAAAATCGACGTAATTGGAAGCATAATGATACTTAAAAGCAATAATCCGATGTACACAATTAATCTTGGAACTGTAAATGGACTTTCATGTTGTACATCAATTGTTGGTTTCAATTGTTTAGTTAGAACAGTTTCAATTGAATCACAAAATCCATCGATTAAATCATTATGATTATGAGTTTCATCGAATTCAAGATAAATCGGTGATTGAAACGAATGAATTCGAATATGTTCAGTGAGAATATCGATCACTAATGTTTCGAAATCTTTCTCGTGATAACAACGTTTATCAATTTGTTGATAATATCCGTAGAATATCGGAAGAAGACTCGAATAATTCAAATGAAGTTTTTTGTCTTGTTCACCATGTCGATTTAAATAATTGAACAAAATCAAAAGAGCAATTGTTGATTCATTTTCATTGAGTTCATTCGATTTATCTTTATCACAAAAGACAAATAAATTAGCTAGAGCTTCTTTCAATTGATTTTGTTCGATTCTCTCTTCGACATATTTATAAACCAGATTATCAGAAAAACTATCGAGTACAGATCTAAATGAAAATACTTTCAATTCATTTTAATTCGATTTCAATTCAAACTTTTGATTAATCTTCGCGATAATTCTCAATCGAATATATAAAATAAATGCGAAGTTTCCATAGAATTGAACGAGATTATTTTTAATTGAACTGTCTTGATTGTTGCTCACAACTGACCGCAGTTCTTGACCAATGTTCAACGATATTTGAGAAAGCAACGGATTTCCCTCGACAGAAACCAAGCCCGACGCATGTTGAGCAACTAAATCTTTGTTTGATTTCAGTTCGGGTGTTTTCAATGGAGATAAAATTAAATCGAAAATAATTGGCATTTTATTCTGACTGATAATCCAACATAAATCGTTCGATGAGAGAGGACACATGTCACGATCTAATTCGTATCCGTAGTAAAACATTCGAGATTGGTGCACATTTTCATTGAGTTTCAATTGAGTCAACGCGTGATGAATCAATTCACGAATTGTTGTTCCAGGTTTGACATTTAGTATTGGAATTATATCGAAATTTCGATTGTTTGATTTGACATTACAATCAGTAACTCGAATGTAAATCGAATTGTTACTTTCGGACAGATTGGGAACTTCGTAGTATTTCAAAGAATCTCAAAAATTGACAAACATTCTTTTCAAATTTCGAAAGAATTCAGTAGGTTTTTTCTTTACTTCTTAAATCTCTGATTGATGACGAAGAAGGAATTAAAAGTAAATAAAGAACGGATTGATCATGAAAATCTTGTTCATAAAGTTTTGAGTTATCATTCAAGAATGTATTTCGATGTAAAGCACAAACGGATAATCGATCATTGAGTTTGAACGTATCTCGAATTAAATCGGAAATCATTTGAAATCTATCGAATTTATATTGAAACGGTTCGAATAATTTTCTCGAATGTTGAATTGATGCTGACGCATTCTTATCTCCAATAATACAAACATGAACTTGATTCAAATCGTGACTCGCAAGTCGAACGCTCGTATTCGTGCCGCTATTCATTGACATTTTTTATTTAAAAGAAATTCTCTTTTAAGAAAAATATTTCTCTTTCGGTGAAACGTAAAAGAAAACCTCCTACAACGAAATGTTTACTCTTACATTTTACTCGAGACAAAATGGCTTCTTCTTGTGAATCAACCATAAAAAAATATTCGATCAAATCCCGTTGGCAGTGGAACGCAAACAAAGATCCATTTGGTAAAACAAAATCTATTGACTGGCGTTCCTATTCGGACATTGAAAATTTAATTATTGAACAAGCTTATGCAAATGAAGAGAATCGAGCATTATTAGACGGTTATTACATTGATTTAACCAACTACGTTCAAGTTTCTTATCAAGATTCGAACAAACAACGACCTGTTCGACGAACTGATATTTGGAAAGATTCATTTCGAATCGAAAGATTTACACCGAATCCAATCGTTGTCGGTTCATCGAACGATCGATTTAGTTTCACTCCAATATTTATTCGAGAAATTGTTAAATATTTCCATTTAACAAAAGATACTCTACCATTGAAAAACAGTCGAACACTTTCGATTTTTGTTGAAAAAGCAGCAGCAGGTTTAATTGAATACGGAAAATTAATAAATAAACTTCGTCAATCGGAATTTTTGGCAAAAATTTTACGAGAAAATCAAAATGCAGACATCGATTCTGTTTGGAAATGTTGCGTATTTCTTTATTCATTAGAAAGTTTTTTATATAAAAGTTTAAATGAAACAATGAGATTAATCGGAATTGACGAATACGAACAAACATGGAGAAATCAAATTCCAACTTTAGGTCCTTTTGCTTTGCTTCTTTGGGAAAATCCGAATAATTTTCAAGTGAATCAAACAGAGAAACTGTTTCTTTATCGAGGAGCTGATTTATCACCTGACGTTTTATTAGAACTTGAAAATGATCTGAACAAATCTGGTAAATGTTGGTATAGTTTTCAATCATTTGTATCTTGTACTGAAAATCAATCGTTTGCTGACAATTTCGGTAACGTTCTATTTGTTATGGATATTCGATTGGCATTTACAGCTCAACTCAAAGATCTTTCAGTTTATCCCGATGAAAACGAAGTTCTTCTCTTTCCAGGAGTTTCATTTACAATTCAACAAATTACAAAAGATAAAAAAAAGAAAAAAACCGTGATTCACATGACTCTCAAACAAAGACACAACAGTACGGGTTTCATTTTGTTATTTTATATCGAAAGAAAAACAACCTTTACGATTGCTTTCAGAATCCCAATTGATTCCATCCAATGACAATTCATCTGAACAAGAAAAAACATCGTTTACAATTGCGTCTCATTTTTCGATTTGTTCTCACGATCAACAAGTTCATGAACGACACGGATTCAATTCAGATTGGCAACAATGACGCTCTGTAAACACCTTTTTTTCCTTATTCAAATAAAAAAAGAATATTTAACTAAAATTAGAAATGCATCGACTGAAACCTCTTTTATTTTCAAATTTTCTTTTTTACGAATATGTCGTCGCAAAATGCAAAGTTCGTTGAGTAGATTCGAATATGTTTGCGTAGATTTTGTTTTGAAATCATCTAGTTTATCCGATGATGAAGATAATGATCAAACAAATTCACAGCAAAAGATCGTCGCGAATGAACATCAAAAATCAACAACGGATCAATCGAATTTCGATGCAGAAAATTTCATAAAAACCGACCGAATCAAATTTGTCAATGAAATTATTCCAAAAGATTGTTTATCATTTGTTCGTTGTCATGTCGAACGACGTCGACAAGGTTTATCAACAATGTTTTCACTATTTTTCGATGGACAAAATGAACAAAATGCTGTGAGTTTGTTTTTCCTTTCAAAACAAAAAAGCTCATTTTTCATTTTTTTTCGAAGACATTTTTGTTAAATGCTCGAAAACATTTGACAATCGGTGGTCATTCGGAATATTTCATCGGAATCAATCAAGACAATTCAGCAGATCTCAATGAAACGAATTCAATTGGCAAATTGAGAGCAATGAACTTAACAAGTACACAATATATTCTCTATGATCATCAAAATTCTTCGAACAAAAATCAACAATCAATTGCGATTGTTTATGTAAATCGAAATTGAAAATAATTAACAATATCGAAATTTATTGATTTAGGATGATCATTCGCTTGGAGAGAAAGGACCGAGAAAATTAGTTATTTTATTACCGGATCAAGAAAAAGATTCGTTGAAATTCGAAAAGGAAAATGAAACAATTATTGATCATTGGAAATTGGGAAATTTCGAAGGACTTATCGAAATTAAAAATCAATCGCCAACGTTCAACGAAAGTTCGTTGTTTGCTTTTAATTTTGAAAGAAAAAAGTCTTTCGTTTCTCTTATAGAATCTCAAATCTACACACTCGATATGAAAGGAAGTCGAGTTAAACAACCATCACATAAAAACTTCCAATTGATCAACTCCAATGATAATTGTAAATTAAACTGTCAAAGAAAACAAAAAAGGCATTTTGCTAAGTTCTTTGTTTTGTAGCTGAAAACAACATCGTCATGCAATTCGGTCGTATTGATGAAAATACATTTGCATTGGATTATCGTTTTCCTTTTACTGCTCTTCAAGCATTTGCTATTGCTTTAAGCTCATTTCATAATCGATTTCGTCAATAAAAGTCTTTTCTTTTTAACTCAGCAGAAAGCAAATGAAAAGGCATTGTTTAGTAAATTGAGAAGTGAAAAGGGAGACAAATAAATTAATTACAGATTATATTCGCAGAAAAGAAGAACAACAAATTGGTTAGTTTTTTATTACCTGTTTATCTAATTGGAAATCTTGGGAATAGTTTAAATTTGTTGATATTTTTTCGTTCTCTCGATAAGTCAAATGATTATTTTAAATAGTTTATCATTACCTCGAATAATCAATTATACAACTGGTTATGAGTCAGATGGAAATAATACTATTTTCTGTAAATGTCGTGTATATTTGTACGTATTGAGTATTGGCTTGATGCGTCAATGTTTATGTTTAATTTCAATCGATCGTTGGATTGTCACAAATCAAAATTTTCAAATTCATCGTTATAGTTCAATGGTTTTTGTTCGTCGATTGATATTTGTAAATGTTGTATTTTGGTTGTTGTATAGTCTTCATGCATTCATTGGGTTTGAAGTCTCGTTCGACCGTGGTTGCTCTTTAGTTCCTGGATCGATGTATTCGTTGTTCTATGCGATTCTATTTTCGATTTGTTCGTTCGTTTCTTTTGTCATACTTAACTCTACGAAATATTCATCATCGTCGCTATCAAATTCAATTAGTTAAAATCTGAATTAGTCAAATCTGCTGTTATATATTTCTTTGTATGATTGTATCGTATTATCCGATCGACATATTTCTACTCGATTCCCAAACAAAAACAGCTGATCAAGTATCTGTCGACTTATTATATTTCTCTCGGAACAATTGGTGTTATTCGTCTTTCAACTTACGCTTCAGTTCGTTTTTCTTCAAAATTTCTCGGAAAAAAATGTGTTTTTTTGTGATTTTAGTTGACATTTTTCATTTATACATTGGTATCACGAACATTTCGAAAAGAATTTCGTTTGACATGTATCGATTTGTATCGAAAAGTAAACATGTTAAGTACATTTATCGCCATCTGTTTAGTAAAAATAAACACAATTGGTTGACGATTGATACCAATAATAGTTTCTCATCGGTTTCTTTCTTTTTGATTTTGATTCTTTATTTTTGAGAAAAAAGAAAGAAAAGTGTGATGTTATTGAGTCGTATTTTGCTAATTACAAGTCTCTATACTTTACAAGGTTTTCTCAGTGGTTTAAAAACATCGATTCCATTGTACTTAGCCTCGTATAAAGCATCTTGGCAAGAACAAGGAACATTCAGTTGGGTTTTATATCCGTTTAGTATAAAAATTCTCTGGGCTCCAATTCTCGATTCGATCTATGTGAATCGTTTGGGTCCTCATTTAACTTGGTTAATTCCAATTCAAGTATCAATTGGATTGCTTTTGATAGTTTTATCGTATTACATTGAATCTCTATTGAAGAATTTAGAAATCTACTCGCTAACATCGATATTTTTTGTAATTTATTTTCTAATTGCAAGTCAAGATATTGTTGTTGATGGTTGGTCAATTTTATTATTTTCGGATTCAAATCTTCAATGGTCATCGACATGTCAAATCATAGGTCAAGTTATTGGAACATTTTTTGGTTCAACATTTTTATTAACATTTGAATCAGCTAATTTCACTAATCGATTTATTCGACGACCGTTGTCTCTTTGTGAACATTCATCAGGATTATTTACTCTCGAACAATTTACTTATTCGATCGGATTGATTTTTCTTTTCGTTAGTTTTATCCTTGTACTCATCATTTTAACAAGAAAATCATCGAATCATGATTCAGTGAATTCGAAACGAAAGAAATTTGTTGTCATGGAAACATATTTATCAATTTATAAATTATTTCAAAAGAAATCTGTTCGACAATTAGCTTGGATTTTATTTACATTTGGTTTTGGTTTTGCTGCAACAAGTCATATGACAATGTTAACTCTTATTGATAATGGTCTTACACGTGATACACTTTCTCTATTAAATCTTCCTTTAATCTGTGTCAATATTCTTGTTCCGTTATGTATGAGTAATATTCGACATCCGTTACGATGGTTTTCTCGAATCTATCTTCCTCAATTATTCGGTTGTTTAATCTTAGCGATTTATGTTCATAAAACTCCATTATTCATTGATAAATCCTATTATTATCCAATGTTAATCTTAGTTCTTTGTTTAAATGAAACAATGGTGTTTATAATGGTTGCATCTCGGATGGGTTTCTGTGCTCGAATAAGTGAACCACGTATAGCTGGAACATATATGACATTATTAGCAACAATATCCAATCTAGGTTATAGTTTATCATCGACATTTATCTTTTATACAGCTGAATATTTACCAAAAACATTGGCATATCCAATTGAAGTTGGATTTTGTCTTTTAATTGGTTTAGTTTGGATAAATTGTTTTTCGAAAACAATTCATCATTTAGGTGAATTACCAATTGAACAATGGTATTTAAAACCAATTGAGTCAATGACAGTCAAATATATGTGAATTAGAAAGTGCAATAGTATCGTTTTTATTTATTTTTTTTGTGAAAGAAAACAAGTGAAACAATATGCTTCAAGTAAAAGATCGACAGTTTGATAAAATAGTGTTGTCGTTTTGTTTCATCTAAAGCTAAATTATTCCATCGCTCTTTCGCGATTCAGCACCAAATAATAAACAACGAAAGATCTGTAACTGGATTAAAGTGCATATAGAATATTGAATGGAACTAGAGAATGAAAACAAAGTTTTTCGAATAAAACAACTCGACACTCTCAAGATACGTATTGTTCGATCGATTAAAAGATAGTAAATAATAAACGCGTGGGTATATTTTGAAGAAATCATATCTTTTTTCCTGGAAGTCACAGAATTCAATTGTCTTTTGATTACTTGTTTAAATTATTGCCAACTTCAATGTTTTTATTAGAAAATCGAATAAACGTTTGTCTTCGACTTACGAAGAAATAATTGTCGTCAAAATCAATGTTACGTACAGGACAGTTTAAAATCATCCTAAAATATTTGGAATATTTAAATTGATCCTGTGACATCAACATTAAAGACTTATTTAAACAATTCAAATCTTTTCAAAAACATTTCTTTTTCTTTACGATGATCTTTATCAGTTATGTTCACTTTTCTCCATTTTTATGTTCGTTCGACAAATTCAAAGTTAACTCGTTTATTCATAAAAATTTTCATTTTTGAAAAAAAAAAACTTTTGTTCTCCATAGGTCAATTGTATAATCAATCGACATTGACTTCGAATTCCACGTGGAACCAAAATGCAATTACATTAGCAAATAATTTTACAGTCGGGGCAGATCCTCGCGCTTTGCACATTGATACGAATAATTTAACTAAGCCAACTTTTCTATTGAGTATTTTTTTTAAAGAATATGAATCTATTTTTCGTCCATATATACAGTTTATATCGTGACTATTGAAAAGTTTTGATCGAGTATATCTTTTAAATAAAAATTCTGAAATATTTATAACATCAAGAAAACACTTAATAAAAAAAATAATTTCACAAGAGTCGTATAGTTGATTTGCTAAGAAGAAGATCACATTTACCTATGCTTTGTTTGTCCGATGTCTGTTCCACATAGAAAAAAATGATACTTCCAGTGAGTACCAATATGCTGAAACCAGTAATAGACCATCCTACACACATCAAAATTAAATATTTGTGTGAATTAAACCATGACCATCTAACCGACGTTTCTTTTGTACTGTCATAGTAGCATTTAAATGCTTTGTTAACCTAAAATGTTTATAGAACCATACATAAGATAATATTCATAAATACGTATATAGTTTTTAGAAATATGTTTAACTAAGATCAATGAAATAAGTGCTCGCAATCATTATCAATCATCGGACTTACTGAGTCTGCTCCAGGACCATCCGTGCTTATAATTGTTGATATTACTTCTCTTCCGTCTGATACATTATAAGCTACTGTATACATTGATTTACTACACGGATAGTAGTCGGTTGTACATACTGATGTGCCGAGTTCACGATTGCAGTTTTGTTGCGAACATGTTTCAATGATAGTTGCATAACTTTTAACAAAACACATTGTCGGTTTGTAAACTAATTCCCCATGTTTATCTGAGACGTAGAATGCAGTTCCGATTGATCCAATCATTATTGATACAAATATAAGGAAGAATGAAATTATTTTAATCGATACACAGCAAACCATTCGTGTGCTCTTTACTTGTTTTTTCTGTAAAATAAATACACGTTTTCTCTTTCTTTATATATACTTCGTCATAACGGATCATGGGTAAAATAAAAACATATATTATTCATTTGAATAAGTTTCAATCTATACAAAACCTGATTCATACTAGAAAATGAATGATGAGTAAACTCTCGTTTTTCGTTTATATAAAACGCCTACATGCAACGAGTTTGACAAGATTGATGTCACTAGAAAAGTAACATAAAGGCAAAAGTTTAATAAATATTCTTTTGGAAGAGAAAAATAGAAAACTTTGTTTGTTCATTGAAAATCGTTTCTCTTAATAAACTAAATTTAAAAAAACGATTTCAAATTGTTGTAATTTCTATTTAATTACAATCATTTAACTCGATTAAGAGTTGTTACAACAAATATTAATCATATCTATCAATTCTTATGTCATACAAAAGCATATGTTCCATAGTTAAATGTAATCAAAATACAATATCGAGAAATTATTCATCGTTACAAACAATTTTAGTTCTCCTGCAACAAGAATCAATTGTAATCAACTGAAAGAACTTCGATTCAAAGAAACCACTGTATATCCACAACATTTTCATAATTATTTTCCTTCTTTGTTGTGTAATATTTTTCTCAAAATGAAACAATGAAAATTTCTTTACGATTTTTTATTTAAAACTTGTCATGACACATCATTTTGTGATTCTTATCTTCTTTCTTTTGATAATAAAGAGTCATTTCACTTTTTGTTGTTGTTATCCTAATCTTACACAACAACATGTCGAAAGAAAAAACTTCGTTTGAAACAATTCCAAATGAAATTCTCTTTTGTATCTTTGATTTTTTGACAACATCTCATATTTTGAAAGCATTTGGCCAACTGAATTATCGATTTCGAGATATCATTCAATGTCACGTAAAACACATCGATCTGACCGATGATTTGCAGATTTATCAATCAGAATTGGAACACATTTATCAATCGATTGAATCGGCAAAAGTAAATAAACGTAGTCTTAGTTTATTCATGAGTTACGAATTTCCTCGACTTCATTCACTTTATCTTATCAATATAATTGATGTACACAAAATATTGACCCGTATGAGATTGACATTGATAAATTTGAAGATTTGGTTTCATGGTGATACTCATAGTTCTTTGAACGATAGAATTTTGAATTGTGGAAGGAACTATAGATCATTATTTCCTCTAACACTCAAACGATTTTCATCAAATGGTTTGTTTCTTGAAGAATGTCTTCATGAAAATATTACTCATCTCAACGTGTATATTGGTGGAATTTCCCTTTTAATGGAAATGATCGAACAAACACCAAATATTCAACATATTTCGGCTCATTTTATGAAGAATTTCGATACTTACGGCAAATATACTGACGCTCACCACGAAGAGTTTAAAAATTTTACTACACAGTTTCAACGACTGTCTCATTTGAATTCAATTCGTTTGACTACAGTGAATGATCTTGTAGAATTCACTTGCAACCCATGTTTTCCATTCTATCAAGTGCAACTGTTCATCGATAATTGTTGTCCAGATAAGACAATTCTTAAAAAAATCACTCTAGAATTCCATGGTATCCGATTCAATGAGAATATGTGGTCAACAATTCAGAGATATAAAAACACATTTGATTCGTTTAATGTCTATATACCAATTGGATTAGGATTACAAGATCGTCTTGAAGAAATTAAAAATCAAGTTTTATTAAATAATCAATTTGCTTTTCATATCGAATATCCCTTCCACAAAAAGAAGATTGATCATCCAACGATATTTATTTACACATTACCATTGAATTTTAAACAATTTACGAATAAATAGTATTTTTCATAAAAACGTTTGTCATGGAGATCTCATTACAAGCTCAACATTGACATTGCTCTATACAATCGATTGTTTTGACTTGATCATGATTCGCCTCTGCTGAATGAGAATTTTGAAAAAATTCCGTTTCTGTTTTTTCAAATAAGTGCCACACCATTAAGAAGCGTTTCAACGCACTTTTTCAAGATGTCCGATTATGAGTGGATAATTTGTTTTTTTTCCTATTTTTAATCTGTGTTAGTATAAATCCTGAAGTTGTTTTTCGTCACTTTGTTACAAAATAAACAAAATACAGGTGACCCATTTTGTTTAAAGAATGATTTGCCTTCGATTGTATATAACTGAATGCATTAACGAAAATTTGAATTCATTTCATAAAGATGTTTTACGTCAGTTTAATTATTTTAATTTTCACAATTCAACTAGATCCGATTGATGGATCGCATTTTCGTGGTGGAATTATCACTTGGTAAATTCACTTTTCTTTCTAAAATCGTATTTAGTTTTTTTAACAAAAGGCGAGCTGTGAATACAACTCCATCGGGTTTAACAGCTCAAATTTTAATTCATCAACGTTATGCTTGGCGTCGTAGTTTTTTCAATGGCAGTTCTTATCCTTTCGGTCCTTGTAGGGATACAAGCATTGCAAATGGGGATCTAGTTGGCAGCAATACTGGTGATTGCACGTGTTTTACTGGAAGTAAATGTGCCAATTTCTCGGATATCACAGCTGATGTGTATTGTACGGACTTCAGTGCATCAACCGATTATTCTTTAGGAGAACGATTTACAAAATACTCATTATTATTGAATCAGACATATGTTATTGCATATACAAAAAATGCTTGGTTACCTTTGAACATAAAAGGAGACGGTGTTTGGATGGTTACAGGGAAAATAGATTTAAATATTCGACCCGATGGAATTCTGAATACATCTCCAGTGACATCAACACTTCCAGTTATCTATCGAACAATTAATGTTGAACATGTCCATGTCATTCAAATGAGCGATGCAGATTCGACAGATACTCTTCGTTGTCGATGGTCAACAAACAATTCATCAGCAAATACTACAAATACAAATAATTATGATGAATGTGGTTCTGTATGTTCACCAACATTACCTGATTTCTCGCTTTATTACGATAATTGCACACTTACTTATACATTAAATCAAACTGGTTATTATGCTGTGGCTTTACAGATTGAAGATTTCTATAATTCAACAATAACGACTCCAATGAGTTCAGTTCCTATTCAATTTCTTTTCTATGGAATTACTCCTCCAACAGGTTGTTCCACACCTCCATCTATAACTGGAGTTCGACCTAATTTAGGTTAGATTTTAACAATTTCAAAATATGTATTTGAAAAATATAAATTTGTATTTTTTTTTCTTTACTATTTAGCTTGTATCGGAACACCAATAGGTATTTTGACTAATGAAACAGTAATCGCACAAGTTGGTTGTTCGAATAAAACTATAAAAGAATTTACAACAAGTTCTCCAACTGGTTTAATTAAAACAGCAATCGCAAATCCAAGCCCAGGTTCATTTGTTTTCTAGAAAATAAATCACATTACCTATCGTATATGATTAGGCATTTACACGATCAATTTATTATTCATTCCCACAGCTGAACAATATGGTCCACAAGGCTTTTGTGCTGGAGCTATTGATAGTTCCGATGTTCAATCAGATCCATGGTGTATTACTTTTCTAGTTGGATTTACTGCCCCTGATCTACAGGAACCATTGTTTGTTCAAGGAAGTGCATCACCACTCGGAACTGTTTTTGCAAATCAATCGATTTTCTCTATTCAAAGTAAAAATGGTGTTTATGTCAACCGTCCAGGTCGCAATGGAACATATATTAATTTTCATGATGCAACTCTCAATGGATCGATTGTTCTCCAATATGATTGTGGTTGGTCACCAAATGTTATCTATACAGGAAATACAATTATTATTTCTACTACGATTACTTGGACTCATGGTCACAGATATTATGTGACTTTAGATAGCGGTGCATCAAGTGGAAATGATTTTTGTCGTAAGTTTATTTTATTTTCAAAGGAAACGAAATGATTTGATTGGTTTGAAATGAAAATGAATAGATGCTGAATCAGCTCCAATAACAGATCCAAAATTTTGGCAATTTGATATTTGGAATCCAGATATGTCAAGTACAACATCAACAACGACAACACCTCCAACAACTGGTACTATTACAACAAGAGTAAGATTGAAACTGAATTCTATTGATAAATCGAAAATGATTTCTAGCCGATGGCTACAACAACACCAATACCAAATTTAACGACAACAGGTATTGTATTAACAACACCTCAAACAGCCACAACCACCACACAAACAACAACTACTACTACTGAATCAACAACAGTCACAAGTTTGTCATTTATTTTTTGTTATTAATTCGAACTAAATTTATTGAATAGCTGCAACAACGGCGTCAACAACAACAGCAGCACCATCGGTATCTGTTATGACTCC
>ERZ778024.1320-NODE-1320-length-30456-cov-56.433242_pt1 | contig 30456 bp, 34 predicted proteins | sample MGYA00375754_ERZ778024 | MGnify/ENA primary metagenome ERZ778024 (study PRJEB29350, sample SAMN05389827) | bioreactor metagenome | isolation source: Thiocyanate bioreactor | place: South Africa: University of Cape Town | collected 2014-02-18 ...
CAAAGTAAAATTCATTTGAAAATTTTGTAAATTTATTCATTGATTTCATTTCTAGAAAATAAAAAAATAAGCCTATCGATCAAAACAGACTAGTTGCTTTTTACGTGTGCGTGTGTGTGCTTGTTTATTCTTTTTTTTTCATCATAATCATTTGTCCAAGATTCGCACACAATCTGTGCAATCGAACATGTCGTTGTATTTTGTTAAAGTGAACATTCGATTTGATTTAACTGTTTTTTTTTCTTATTATCTTATTAAAGTAATTTCTTCCGTTTAATATCCAAAACAAAACATCTTTTTCTTTTTCTTGCCGATATTTAAAAAAATAAAACAAAAACAAAAACCAAACCTGAAGTTTACCATTTTCATAATCGGTTAACCGATATCGATCATATTTCTAGATGATATAATAAATTCTACTCGCAAGAATGTTGACATTCCTGAATTCGGATGCTGCTTGTCGTGTAACATCTCAAGAAATCATTAAAATCTTACAAACCGACGCCAAATTAGGTTTAAATGAACATGAAATTCAAGTCCGAAAGAAATTTTATGGTCATAATGATTTCGAAGTTGATGATGATGAACCAATGTGGAAGAAATATCTCGGACAATTTAAAGAGCCGATGATTTTACTTCTACTTGCGTCAGCATTAATTTCCTTAGTTATGCGACAATATGACGATGCTATATCAATTACAATTGCAATTGTTATTGTTGTGACAGTTGCATTTATTCAAGAAAATCGAGCTGAAAAAGAAATCGAAGCTTTGAAACGACTTGTGCCACCGAAATGTGTGTGCATACGTGAGGGTAAAAGTCAACATATATATGCACGAGATTTAGTGCCTGGAGATTTATGTATTTTGGAAATTGGCGATCGAATACCGGCTGATTTGCGTTTGACAGAGGCGAATGAATTATCCGTTGATGAATCATCGTTTACAGGCGAAACGAAACCATCAATGAAGACTGTTGATGCAATTGCATTCGGTTCGAGACAAACATCGATTAGTGATAGGAAAAATATAACTTTCATGGGTACTCACGTGTTGAATGGCAATGCAAGAGTATGATTGAGAAATGATTTTACTTTATGAATTGAAGTCTTTTGTTTTTTGTTTTCTAAAGGGCATTGTGATATGTACAGGAGAGAATTCGGAATTTGGAAAAGTTTTTCAAATGATGCAACAACAGGAAGTACGAGATTTGTTTGTTGTTTTTTTTTGAGAAAAAAAAGAAAACTAGTGAAAATATTTTAGGCACCTAAAACTCCTCTGCAAAAAAGTATGGATGCACTCGGCAAACAATTATCATTCTATTCGTTGAGTATTATCGGTTTTATTGTCATTGTCGGATGGTTACAAGGTCGACATTTACTTGAAATGTTTACAATTGGTGTTAGGTAGAAATCGAAAACAATTCTCTTGAAATTTATATGAAAATATAATGATTTAGTTTGGCTGTTGCTGCCATTCCTGAAGGTTTACCAATTGTTGTCACAGTGACATTAGCATTGGGCGTACAACGAATGGCTAAACGAGAAGCTATTGTAAAGAAATTACCGATTGTCGAAACACTAGGTAAATGAAATAGATAATCGTTCATTCGGTTTTTTTTTCTTACAAATTATTTATAAATTGATTTAGGTTGTGTCACTTGTGTTTGTTCGGATAAAACAGGAACGTTAACTAAAAATGAAATGACTGTTACACATATTTTGACATCCGATGGACAAATGGCTGAAGTATATTGAAACGAAAAGAAAGAGTTATTTTTGAATTTGAATTGTATTATTAGGTAACTGGCTCAGGTTATGATGGTGAAGGTGATATTCTTTGTGGTCATGAACGTGTGACTTATGATTCTCATCCATTAATATCGAAAATAATCGAAGTAAAAGAAAGATTTGAATTTTAAATCGAATATTATGACGTATGCTAAAAGGTCGGAGCTGTTTGCAATAATGCAGAAATCGTTAATGCTCAGCTACGTGGTCAACCAACTGAAGGTGCTTTACTTGCTGCTGCAATGAAAGTAAAAAACAAACAAAACATTCAATAGAATTCTTCTCGTTTTTTCTTTGTCTAGCTTAATCTGCCGCATCTTCGCGAACAATTTCATCGTGAACGTGAATGGCCGTTTTCTCATGAGAATAAATGGATGGCTGTACAATGTACACCGAAATATAATCCAGTGTGTATTCTCGTTTTTTTGTCGTTATTGAAAAATAATGTTTTGATTCTTTGATTTAGAATGAAATTCGTTTGTATGTCAAAGGTTCAATTGAACAAACGTTAAAACTTTCGAAACGATATCTTCATCATGGTTCAGCAGTTCCGATAACTGACGAGAAAATTCGACAGTTCATTATCGATTCAAATCAAATGGCTGCTAAAGGATTACGAAGTAGATTTTTCGAATATTTTCAAAATAAAACTAACTCCGTTCATTTAGTTTTGGCTATGGCAACTGGAACATCGTTAGAAGATTTAACCTACGTTGGCATAGTTGGCATCATCGATCCTGAACGTCCACAAGTCGAAGAAGCTGTTTCGCAATTAAAAACGGGTGGTGTCATTGTCAAAATGATTACGGGCGATGCCGAAAAAACAGCAAAAGCTATAGCTACACGTTTGAGAATCTACGATGGAACAGAACTGTCGATATCAGGCGAAGATCTCGATCATATGAATGCAGCTGATCTTCATCATTTAGTTTCTCAAGCATCGATTTTCTATCGTGTTAGTCCAAAACATAAATTAACAATTGTGAAAGCGCTACAAGCTCAGGGACATATTGTTGGAATGACGGGTGATGGTGTTAACGATGCTGTTGCATTGAAAGCAGCAGACATTGGTATTGCTATGGGACAAACAGGAACTGATGTATGCAAAGAAGCCGCTGATATGATCTTAGTCAAAGATGATTTCTATACGATTATGTAAGAAATAAAAAGACATTTTATCGAATAACCATATCGATTTTTAGGTCGGCGATTGAAGAAGGCAAAGCAATATTTCATAATATTCGAAATTTTGTTCGATTTCAATTGAGTACAGCCATTGCTGCATTAAGTTTAATTACTCTTTCGACTGTATTTCATTTTCCTAATCCATTGAATGCCATGCAAATTCTTTGGATTAATATTATTATGGATGGGCCACCTGCTCAAAGGTTTGAGTTTTCTATTCAACTGTTTATTGTGTACTTAATTCTTTTTCAATTAGTCTTGGTGTTGAACCCGTTGATCATGATGTTCTCAAAAAACCACCTCGAAAAGTGACCGATTCAATGATCGATAGACAATTAATTGTCAATATCATAACCAGTGCAACTGTGATTGTTGTTGGAACATTATGTGTTTTCTATGCTGAAGTAATTGAATTCGAGAGAAAATAAATCTATTCGAAATGATGAATTCTTTAGATGAGAGATGGAAAAGTAACACCAAGAGATACAACAATGACGTTTACATGTTTCGTCTTTTTTGATATGTTTAATGCACTTAGTTGTCGTTCACAAGTATGCAAAAAATGAAAATGACAAACGAATTTGTAATATTTCATTCTAGACGAAATATATTTTCGAAATCGGTCTTTTTTCCAATCGATTTTTTGTTGTTGCTGTTCTGCTTTCCATTCTCGGACAGTTAGCTGTTATTTATCTACCACCATTACAATATGTTTTTCAAACTGAAGCTCTTAGTGTAGCAGGTAAATCCAATTCTTTTTCGTTGATCATCATCATCTCTCAAAACGATTTTCTTTCGAAGATCTACTCTATCTAACCTGTCTAACATCTTCCGTATTTATTGTCAACGAATTTCGTAAATTTGTCATGAAAGCTTTTCTCAAACGCCATCACAATCGACAAACAATGACACTCAATCAATGGATGGTCTAAATATGCAGATAATATGATCTATTTTCTTCTTCTTCTTCTTTTTTCTTTCTTGTTGTTGTTGTTGTTGTTGTTGTTATTTCAAACAAATAATAAACCTTTTCTCACCGTATTCAGTAATGCATATCGAAAAATGAGCATTTTACATGTTGTAGAATGTTTTCTTTTCCAGTATTCTATCTGGTTTTTTTTTTCATTTCTATAATTTATTTAAACTTTTATTGTTATCTCTCTTGAAACAAACAATTTTTTTTTATTTGCAAATAAAAAGAAACGAAAGAATTTTTTGCATTTCTGATTTCAATAAAACAATGAGATTAAAACAAGAAGTATAAATGTAGAAATATGTGGAATATCTCGAGAAGATGATGATAATTGAGTATAAATACGTTTGCAACCTTTATTATCACGATGAGTAATAAATTGTTGGCAATCAGGCGTTTGATAGAGTGTAATTCGTCCGTAGACCGATGGAAATTCAGGTGCCGTTGCATTGATAAAATAATTGCCGAGATCGGCTTGTTCAACATTGATAACTGTCAAACGCGAGAGAATACAATCGGTACAGATCGACATTTCAGGAATCGTTGCTTCGATGAGATATTTTTGTGAATTCCAAATATCAATATCGTATTTCATATTGGGCAAACCGGCACTTCGTTCTTTTCGCCAACTAAACAGAACAAACGAAAATGATGATAGAAGAAGAATATCGAAGAAATACGTGATTTTTGGAGGTGGATAACCATAGACATAACATTCCATGTAAACATCGACTTGAAAGTCAGTTGCTTGTCCAACTTCTCGTTGACAATAGATATACGGTCGAACTAGATAATCAAATGAACATTGAAGTTTTCTTAATTCATTTATGTCTTACATCGTACGGACAATTTCAAAGTCCATTCACTACCAAAACCGACTAGATTACTCGCTAGAAAAAAAGAATTTTCAATAATTATCTTGTCGAATTTCTTTCTAAACTAACCAAGACATTTGTAAATGCCACTATCACGACTTGTTACATGATAGAGATGTAATTGTGAACCCTGAAGAATCGATAAACAATCTTCAAACGACGGAAAACAATGACGAACTTACCACTTGTCGAATATGTCCGGAAGATAACGGCCGAGCATCGGCTTTTTGCCATTCGATTTTCGGCGTTGGATATCCTTGAGTATTGCAAATCAATGTCACTGAATCACCTTCGTTAACTTCGATATCTTTCGTTGATGATTCCAAAACCAATGGTTCACCTAGAATAAATAACTCATTGAATTTCAAATAGAAAAAGAGAGACGATTTCTTCCTACTAATCACATTGAGAAAACGTGTTAAATAAACATCACGTAGATTCGTATCTGTCAAACGACCTGTCAAAAAAACAAAATCTTAAAAAAATCAATTCACCCTCAAATTTCATCCTACAAGTTAAATTTCCAATATCATCTCGATCTAACGGATCGAAAATCAGGAACCAATCAGGTGAATCCGTCGCATGAATCGCTTGTAATCGCGGCACAGGTTGATTAAATTGCAAAACATCCGTATCAACAGCGAGCGTAAAGTTTTTTCCATCATTAAAACGTTCTAACGACCATTCGACCTGCACAAAACAAATGAAAAATAGGTTTTTTTTCTCTCGATTCAACTCACATGTCGTTTATCATTCGGTGTTAAACCAACGAGTGTACATTTCGCTACAAGGCGTTCGCCAGCACGTGGTGCAATGGGATCGAAAATAATACCGTCTTTATCACTCATATCAAATCGAGGCATCGTTTCGGAATGAATCGAAGTAATTAAAAGGAGAAGAAAACCGATGAGAATTAACAAACACATTTTGCGTTGGGAATGATTAAAGGTGAGATTGATTGACACGAAAAAGAGGGACAAAGGATGACCGACCGAATGACCAATGGTTAATTGGTCAGTTCAATTAATCTTTTCGAATTTAATTGATTTCGAAATTTTTCAAAAATCAAAACAAAAATAGAAAAGATTTTTTTTTGTTTTAAATTAAATTTTGTTTAAAACAAAAACTCAAATATGTTCGCGACATCTCTCTGCTAATTCGATTGAATTTCATTTTGAACTAATCAAACAATTATTTTTCTCTCTACTCAAACCGAGAAAATCATTTTGAAATAGATCTCGAAAAGAAAACAAACAAATGGCTCTACATCAGAAAACGTACGCAAACAAATCGTTTTATTCTCGATAATCGAATATTCATTTTGTTTTTTAGTGTCGAACAATTCGAATCGATACTCAAATGTGATATAATCGATCTCAAAAAATTGAAGAATCTCGCATTTAACGGTGAAAAAGAAACTATTCGATTCGATAAATTGCAAATACGAATTCTATTTAGGATGTCCCGAGGAGAACGGCATACGAAGTTTAACTTGGAAGGTAAAAATTCGATTCGATAGCTCGTATCGATTTGATTTTCCTTAGGTTTTACTCAATTATCTCGTACTCGATCGAACGAAATGGTCGAACCACTTGAGCAAACAACGGTAGAACGATGAATTCGTTGTTATCTTCGTTTTTTAATGTTGATTTTTCTAGAGAATTGTATCGAGGTTATATCCGAGAAACAATTATCAAGCCAGGCCTTTCATCAACATCGGAATTTGATCATGTTTGTTTAAATAGACAAAAAAAAGGATGTTTGAATTATTAATGAGATCGTTTTTTGTTTTCTAGCCATTGAATTTAGCACCTGATAGTTCGTGGGCGGTTTATTTCAAGGAAAATGAAGTTTTGCTACAGATTGATAAAGATGTTCGGTTGGTTTGTTAGTTGAACTTTGTTTGTTGAATCGAAATGTTGTTTTCTCACAGACGTCTCTGTCCGGATTTGTCATTTTTTCAACAAGAAACCGAACATCCCTGTTCAGAAATTCTCAATCAAGAGCCAGGCTTTGAAAGTCTTCGTAAACGTATCGTTTCGACATCGCTCAAAGTTGAATCTCAATCACAAACACGTTTACTCACTCGTTCTGAATATGCCTATTCGAATAAAACGAAAACGACAACGAGCTACGACGATCATGAATATCAGCTACTTCCCGATGGTCATGAAGCACATTGGGAAGTTGTCGAACGAATTCTTTTCGTCTTTTCGAAACTCAATTCCGGACAAAGTTATGTTCAAGGCATGAACGAAATTATCGGACCGATCTATTACACATTTGCAACGGATCCCAATCTCGAATGGCGAGGTTCGTTTGAAAAAACGATTATTTCGACGAAATTTTCTTTTCTTTGTTTGCAGAATATGCCGAAGCCGATGCGTTCTATTGTTTTACAAATCTTATGGTTCATATTCGAGATAATTTTATGAAAATTTACGATCATTCCGAATTCGGCATACTTGTTCGTATGCAGAGATTTTTAATGTTGTTGAAGAGAATCGATCATGAAGTCTATTATCTTTTTGAAAAACAAAAATTGAAACCGGAATTCTATGCATTTCGTTGGTTGACTTTGTTATTGTCGCAAGAATTTCGGTTGCCTGATGTTTTAAGAATTTGGGATTCGTTATTTGCTGATCAGGAGAAAAATTTCGAATTCCTTTTGTATATTTGTTGTGCTATGATCACGTAAGTTGACAAATTCTATTCGAAGAAAAGCACATTGGCATATTTTTAGTCTACAAAAATCTCGAATTTTAAATGGATCTGAATCACAAAATATCAAACTATTACAAGTTCGTGTTTTTACTAGAATAAGAAATTGTTTTTTTTTAATTTGAATCGATTTAGAATTATCCGCAAGATATGGATATTTATCAAATTCTTGAAAAAGCTGTTGAACTCAAACGCCTTTATCGTGTCTAAAAATGTTCTCATTGTTGTTTTTTTTTTCGGTGTTGTAATTGTCGAAACAAAAACTTTTTATTCAGATAAAAAAATCTATTTTGCTTTTTAGTCATTTAACATTCCCTCATTTTCATGTCAAAATAATAAAAACAATAATTGATATACTTCTATTTCTAGATGACGAACAGTGAAAATAGTTTTGTTGTTGCCTATGATCAATTGAAGGCAGGATTTTGTTTTCAATGAATATGATTGGTTTTGTTTTAAATGATAAATAAAACTCCTTTAGGGTCGACAGATCGTATCGAAAAAAGTCTATCAAACCGGAGAATTGATTTTTCAAGAACAACCACTTGTTCTCGCGCAATTCGAATGGAATAAACTTTATAAATATGCTGTACGTTGTTGTCTTAGGAGAAAGAAAAATCAAAGGAATTCTCATCGATTCGATTTCGTTTAAGGCGTGTGAATATTGTTTGTATCCGTTAGAATCATGTGAACAAAACGTTCGTCGTCTATGTCAAGATGCCTCGATCGTTCTTCCAAATCCCGATTGTGATCCAAATCGAACCATTGAACAGACAATTGTTCGATGTTCGAAATGTCATGTTGGTTATCCGAATAAAAATAGAAACGAAGATGAAGAAATTTCCGTTTGATGTCTTTCTAGGAAATGTTCTGTTCGAATAATTGCTATCAACAAGCATTGAATAGTTATCATTCAGTTCTTTGTCAATCAGGAGAGAATTATAATAAAGATCAATTAATTCGACATATTATTGATTTATGGAGGTAATTGACGAGAAGAACAAAAAAAAAGAAAAGGGATTCTCATCGATTGTTGATTTGATTAGATCAGCACATCCTCCTCCGGAAACAACGTCAATTTCATTAGTATTGAAGTTAATGGCTATGCTTAAACAAGTTTGTCGATGAAAATGATTTGTTTGTGATTAACTAGGACTAATTTAGACATCGAATCGTTTGGGACTTTTACAAGAATTACAAAAATTCTCTCAGGGCGTACAAAGTGATAATCAAAAATTCTATCATAAACTTTTACGTAAAGAATTTCAGGTTCGCTGTGAAAATACTGTTGATTCCTGTTGAATTGAAATATTGTTTCGATTTATTTAGTCTCAAGTTGAACAATTGAGATATGCTCTCGAACAATTCAATGAACAGTACATGCAAATCGAAGAATTCAAATGGTTTCTAACTCCAGATGGTTTCCGACAGTTATTAGCACTTCTAGGTCGAAATCAACAAGGAGTTGGAACGAGTAGTTTGGCTATTTGGGTAAAGAATTGCGAAGCTTTGCCAGTGCCTCAACAAGAAGTAGCTGGAGCTTCGGCAAATAGTGAAATCTCACAGATGATCGATGCAATTTATGCGAAAATTGATGATGTATCAGGAGAATTTATCGATTGTGAAGGAAGTGGTTTGTTTAAATTGCAAAGTTGCCGTAAGAAAAATTCAATTGGAAAATCAAAAGCAAATCCTTTTGTTTTCGTTTTTTTTTTCATAAAATAGTGAATCATAGTTGCGAAGCCAATGCCGAAATTCAGTATTTACATAACAATTCGACATTATCTGTTGTTGCTACACGTGCTATATCATCTGATGAAGAAATAACAATTAATTATTTATCCGAATGTGACCGAAATCGATCTCGACATTCTCGACAAAAACTGCTTCAGTTTGTGTTATTGGATTAATTTTATAATAGGAAAATGTTTTTGTTGTAGAGAGAATTATTTATTTCTTTGTCAATGCAATCGTTGTGTAACCGAAGCGTCTGAACCCGATGAAACCAGTGAAGAAGAGAGCGAAGACGAAATGGACGAAGATTAAAAACAAACAGAAACACAGTTGTTATAGTTGTTTTTCATTACAAAAAAAAAGAATAAATAAATTTGATTATTAAAAAAAAACAAATTATGCGAGACATTTTATCTGAAATGATACTTGGATGGATAAATTCCAAGGAACATACATAGGTCAAATCTCATCGTGATTCGACACATACAAAGAAAGGAAAAAAACCGACATATATATGACGCAAAGGAAAGAAAATATTCCCTATATATATATAGTCGTTAGTTTTTGTATTTTTAATAAACGTACAGAAAAAAAGGAACTATAAAACATTAAGTTTAAGTAAATCATGGCATTTTGTGATCCTGACGAACAAGTTTTATTTGAAGAAATCCGAAAAAATCAAGAAGAAGCGGTTAAAAATGTCATGGATCAGAGTAAACTTTTGACTATACTCGTGGCTGGTGCAAGCAACAATGGTAAATCATCAGTTGTAAGTCATGTATTTGGTCGAAATGTTGGCATTGGATTAGATGGTGACCCAACAACGAAATATATTCGAACATGGGAGTCGAAAACTAAACGTTTGCTACTAATTGATACGCCTGGTTTAGAGAAAAAAGATAATAAAGGAGTTCTTGCTCAATTATCAACATGTAAACCGGATATTATTTGGCTCGTTCTTAATTTCAATTCATCGATTGAACAATAAGAATTGGATATTGCTAACGTTTTTCCTCGTGTGCCGACAATTGTTATTTTGAATAAAGTCGATACACTCGTGATTAATACAATCAAGGATGAAGATATGAAAGACTTCGATTCAATCGACGGTGTACTACCGGATAAATTGAAAGCGAATAAAAAGTTAATGGCTGTTCGACAACGATTACTGAATTGGAAATCATCAACATCAGCTAATATCAAACGAATTCTATTGATGTCACTCAGACATGATCGACCAACTGATGTACCAGTAGGTGTATCGAATCTTTGTGAAGCAACTTGGATGAATTGTGATCAAGTTGCATGTATGAACTTTATGCAAGCACAAGAAGCCTGGAAAAACGATAAAATCGCTTATTCAATTGCTGCTATTGTTCTTGCCACTAGTTTAGCCATAGGTGCTGGTGTAATGCCGGTACCTGGTGCTGATTTAGTTGGCGTTGGCATGGTTCAATGGACAATGCTCGGTAGTCTCTGCAAAATATGGAATATGACTGGTGATAATATGAAAATATTCATGGATGTCATGACACGAAATTTGTCAGGGACAGTTTTCACTTCTGGAATTGGTTTTGTTTTTGCAAGTTTATTGAAAATTATACCTGGTGCTGGTACTGTTCTTGGTGGTTCAACTAATGGATGTATTGCTGGGACATTAACAATTATTTTAGGTGCAACAGCAACTGCTTGTTTGATGAATATACACGATGGCCATATGATAAAAAACGGAGCAGAATTAGAAAATAAAATGAATGATTATTTAAAATCGGACAGATTTAAGAACTTTTTAAATCATGTAAAAGAACTTGCAAAAACCCCAGTTGATATTAATAGAACTAAACTTACAAATCTTATTAAAACAGCTTGAAAAAGTTATTTTTCTTTTTTTTTAGATGATTGAATTCATATATTTAATCTTATTGCTTATTGCACTGTTTTGCATTTTCAACGCTTTTAATCCACCGGACGAAAAATGTAAATTGAATGGACCATCTGTAAAATCAGCTTTCGTTTTACCGAAAGAACTTCAAGGAGATAATTTCAGCAAAGAAATTCATGTTCGTATTCTTGGACCACAGAAAAGTGGAAAGAAAACATTGTTGAAAGCTTATAAAGATGTACATGAAGCAAATCGATTCTATTTCCCATCGGAACGTATTTATTTTGAAGAAAACGATCGGCCAGATCAGAAAATTGATGTTATTTGGTTTGTTGTTAATTATCATGCGCGTACAAGCGACAGTGAATTTAATATTTTACGAACACGTTTTCCTCACATACCAGTGATTATTGTTTTAAATCAAGTCGATGTTTTACAAGAATTCAATGGCGATACATTTGATTTAGTAGCAACAGATCATTTGCCAGAACATCTGACAGCAAGTAAACAGTTGAGCGGCACAAGACAACGATACAAATCAATAAAAGAAAGTCGAAAATTTAATTTAAGTCAAGTCATAATGACATCAATGAGAGACGAGGAGAGCTTCGATCGACCTGTAGGTCTCTTAGGATTGTATCAGGCTACATTGAATTGCATAGATGAAGAACAATTCAAACGATTTGGCACAGAAAAGGTATCGGAAGAAGGTAAACAATTCTAAGAATAGAAAATCTAATTTTCGTTGATTTTCATAGTTGAAAATTTTCGCAAAACGGTCGAAATTATAAAAGAACACAAAAAAAATTCTTGGCGTACGGTTCTCATTTATGGTTCGAGTAACAATGGTAAATCAACATTGATCAATGAGATTCTTGGTGAACATGTTGCTCGAATTGGTCTCGATGGAACACCAACAACACAGCACCTACAATTGTATGAAGATAAAAATTCAAAAATTCTTTATGTTGACAGTCCTGGCCTTGAAAAACATGATAATGCTGATAAAATTATTCAATTAACATCATTTCGACCGGATCTTATCTGGCTTGTCATCAGCAATACAACAGCAATTGAGCCAGTTGAATTGGATATTTCACGAAAATATTATCCAAATACACCGCTCGATATAATTCTTAACAAAGTCGATATTCTTCAAGAAATAGATCTATCTGAGAATGAATTAAATAATTTCTATCGAGAAGTTCCATCTGCCTTGGCTACTTGCAGGGAATTGGTATCAAAACGTGAGAAATTACTCAAAGAACACAATCTCCGTCAATTAGTATTGATGTCAATGAGAGAGGAAGAAGAAAATGATAAAGTAATCGGTGTCGAACATCTACTCAACTCAACAAAAGACTATTTTGCCAATTTGAAAAGTAAATAAATCATTTTTTGTATTTTTATTATCTATACTTCAAATTATTTAAATCTAGGCGATGTCAATGCACAAAAGCCAAAATTATTAAATGACAGTACATTAAAACATCGAAATGTTTGAAATGAAAAAACTTTTTTTTTTCTTCTTTTGTCCAATAAGAATAAAAGAAAACAGTATTTATTATTTCAGATAGTTCTGATTTCAAACAGGAACGTGCTACAAAGTTTATGATGTCTCTACATTTTCGCTCATTAACAAATGAAATGGAATGCTCCAGAAATGTTACAAGTCTTACCGATATTTTCATTGATAATCAAACATGTAAAGAACCCGAAGTAGTCCATTCATCGTTGACTGATGGCTCAGATTTACTTAGAAATATGAGCTATGCAGTGCTTTTACTTATAACTACAGGTTTAATCGTAATTTTAATACGATTTATAAAGAATAATCGTCGAACGAAACACGAGAATACAGTTTTAGTTATTGGCGCTTCAAAAACTGGAAAAAAATCGATTATTACAAATTTTAAAAACATGAATCCAACAGCTCAATCATGGGTTTTTTTAGAAAAAGATTATACTGAATATCGAATACCAAAATATCCTCGTCCCAATGTCATTTGGCTTGTAGTTAATTATCAATCATCGATACATGATAATGAATTGGAAATTCTTAAATTCCCGAACCAGATTCCTATCATCATCGTAATTAATCAAGTCGATTTACTTCAAGAACTCAACATATCCAATGATCGAATTCTTGCAAAGTTCCATGAACAACTACCCGATTGTTTGAACGGTCATCAAAGATTAATTAATATTCGACAACGTCTGATGACTTACAACAAATCAATGGTTATTCTATCATTAAAACAAGAAGAAGAATTCGATCGAATTATTGGAATGAATAATCTAATCGAACTCACTAATCAACAGTTTAATATTAAAACTACTATTTCTCGAATTCAATCAGAAAAAAGAGTTCTCCTAATGGGTTATACTTCAACAGGCAAAAGCTCGCTAATAAATGCATTTGCTAAACAGAATTTAGCTTCGGTTAGTCTCGATGGACAACCGATGACAAAACAAATTCAAGAATACTATCTGCCAAATCAGAATTTAACTTTAATAGATTCGATTGGTTTTGAAAAAAAACGAAAAAATACTGACAAATTCAAACAGTTGAAAAATTATCCTCAACCTGATTTTATTTGGTTTTTAGTTAATTTTCATTCATCGATCGATCAAAATGAATTGGATATCGTCAATCAATTGTTTCCAACGATTCCAACGATTATCATCGTTAATTTTACCGATGTTCTGCAAGATTTTAACGACGAAATTGATTTGAACAATCCAATTTTCGCAACTAAACAATCATTTCAAACCGTAAAACAATCACTTCTACAATTCAAAGGCAATTATCCAACAACTATTCAAGATATGGTCGTCATTTCACTTCGATCCGAAGAAGACAACGACCGACCACGAGGCCTACAAACTCTTCTCGATAAAACAATAAGACATTTTCAATAAATAAAGTTTTTGTTTGTTTGCTTGTGACATCTATCTGTAACTATGTTCTATTGGTTAACCTTGCGATCATTATAGAATAAAGTGAGCAACCATCATTCGTTCTTTTTCTCAAAGAAGACAGACAAGAACGAATACACATATAGGAAACAAAAAAAAGAGAAGCATCGATGTCTTTTTTTTCGTTCGATTCATAATTTTCATTTGATTTAGATAATCGTTTTCTGTTTTTTTCCCTAATATGTAGTATAAATTCAATAAAATATGATTAATCAACCTCAAGCAGCTATTCCTCCACAACAAACAAGTAGAAACTATCAACGAAACGAACAATCTATTCGAATTGACTGTTTTTTTTCTAGTGTACATGTCCAATTCAGATACGAATTCTTCGTCGAACAATTTAACAATGAATTCGAGTCAATCAAATCTACTAAATCATCAAATAAACGCGTACAAATATCTCGTTCGAAATCAAACCGTACCCGAACAACATCTCATGGTTATCAAACGAAGTCAACAACCAACACAACCACCACAACAACAACCGTTCTATCCACCGAATGCCGTTGTGACAAATAAACAATCATCTAGTCCGATTGTTGACAATCGATACAGTTCACCTAAACCACCGTTGATCAATGGTTCGACGCCTCGATTTCCATCGACAACAAACTATTATTCGCCTGTGCCAATCAACGGCACGACAACATCAACCAACATCATCAGTCAAACGCCATCCGTCGCCGAAAACGCCCTCAATTCGACGAATGCTCGTTCGAACAATCTTCGTCTCGCGCCCGTTCAAAAGCCAACCGGTGTCGACGTTCAAGAAATTCTCGTCGAACGTGATCTTCGCATTCAACATAACATCGTCGTTCGAGTCGACGAGCTCGAATCGCTTCTGCCAACGTTACTTCACGATGATCTTCGCATGCGAGCTATGATCGAGCTCAAAGCATTGAAATTGCTCAATTTTCAACGACAATTACGAACCGAAGTTGTCACGTGCATGCGTCTGGATTCGAGTCTCGAAACGGGCGCCAATCCTCGGCTCTACAAACGTTCGAAACAATTCGGCATGCGCGATGCTCGAGCAACGGAAAAACTCGAACGACAACAAAAAGCCGAAATCGATCGTAAACGCCGACAGAAACATCAAGAATATATCACGGCTGTGCTCACTGTTGCACGTGAATTCAAAGAATTTCATAAATCCGTACAGTTGAAAACGAACAAACTCGCTCGATCGATACTTTCATGGCATCAAAATACCGAACGTGAACAAAAGAAAGAACAAGAAAAACGTGAACGTGAACGTATGCGTCGTTTGATGAACGAAGACGAAGATGGTTACCGAAAATTGATCGACGAAAAGAAAGACAAACGTCTCGCCTATTTACTTTCGCAAACCGATGCGTACATCGGTAGTTTGGTGAATCTTGTTAAAGAACATCAAGATGATTTAAAGAAGAAGAAAATGGAACGAAAACAACATTTTCAAGAGAATAATGTTCAAGAAATGATCGACGATATCAATTCGTTACATGTCCGAGTGAAAAATTCATCGACAGGTGAAATACGCGAAGGACAGGACGCACCGTTGGCATCGGAATTAGATTCTTGGCTCGAAAGAAATCCCGGTTGGCAGCCAGTACCACGTGATTCAAGTGCCGATGATGATGATGATGAATCGTCTCGTTTACCTGAGTCGTCGACCGCTGCTGCTCCTCAATTGACAGCCGACGAACAAGAAAAAGAAATTGTCGATGACGATTCAACTGTCAAAGAAGTTCTAACCAAAGCTAAACAAGCGACAGAAGATGATGAATATCATACATCGTCATTGGACTCGTATTATGCGGTTGCTCATCGTATTCGTGAACGTGTACACAAACAATCGACATATTTAATCGGTGGCACATTGAAACCTTATCAAATTCAAGGTTTAGAATGGCTTGTTTCGTTGTATAATAATAATCTCAATGGGATACTGGCGGATGAGATGGGTCTGGGTAAAACTATTCAAACCATTGGACTTATAACTTATCTCATGGAGATTAAGAAAGTCAATGGTCCGTATTTAATCATTGTACCATTGTCGACATTGCCCAATTGGGTCAATGAATTCGAACGATGGGCACCGGCTGTGTCAACGATTATCTTCAAAGGTAATCCACAAATCCGAAAAACACTCGGACAAACATTGAAAACCGGCAAATTCAATGTTCTTTTGACAACATACGAGTATATCATCAAAGATAAAGCATCGCTAGCGAAAATCAAATGGCGTTATATGATTATCGATGAAGGTCATCGAATGAAAAATCATCATTGTAAATTAACACAAATTTTGAATACTTACTATATTGCTCCTCATCGATTGTTATTAACCGGCACACCATTACAAAACAAACTGCCTGAACTGTGGGCGTTACTAAATTTTCTCTTGCCATCTATATTTAAATCTTGTACAACATTTGAACAATGGTTCAATGCACCATTTGCAACGACAGGTGAAAAAGTCGAATTAAATCCTGAAGAAACACTTTTGATCATTCGTCGTTTACATAAAGTCCTACGGCCGTTTCTTCTTCGTCGTTTGAAAAAAGAAGTCGAATCTCAATTGCCTGATAAAGTCGAATATGTTATTAAATGTGATATGTCAGCATTGCAACGTGTTATTTATAATCATATGCAATCGAGTGGTATACTTTTAACTGAAGATAAAAATGGTAAAGGTAGCAATCCGAAAGCATTGATGAATACGATTATGCAATTGAGAAAGATTTGCAATCATCCATTTATGTTCAGTGAATTAGAAGAAAAAATCAGCGAACATTTCAACTATTCGAATGGTATTTGTTCGGGTGCTGATTTGTATCGTGCATCGGGTAAATTCGAGTTGTTAGATCGAATTTTGCCGAAATTTAAAGCGTCGAATCATCGTGTTCTTTTGTTCTGTCAAATGACATCATTAATGACAATTATGGAAGATTATTTTGCATATAAAAATTTCAAATATGTTCGTCTCGATGGGCAAACCAAGTCCGATGAACGTGGTGATCTATTGGCGAAATTCAGCGAAGCTAATTCAGATATTTTCATATTTCTTCTCTCGACACGAGCCGGAGGTTTAGGTTTGAATTTACAAAAAGCTGATACGGTCATTATCTTCGATTCCGATTGGAATCCACATCAGGATTTGCAAGCACAAGATCGTGCACATCGTATCGGTCAAGTCAATGAAGTTCGTGTTCTTCGTTTGATGACGGTGAATAGTGTCGAAGAGAAAATCTTAGCCGCAGCTCGATATAAACTCAATGTCGATGAGAAAGTCATTCAAGCCGGCATGTTCAATAACAAATCAACGGGCAATGAACGACGACAATTTCTTCAGCAGATTCTTCTACAAGAAACCGAAGGCGGCGATGAAGAAGAAGATGAACTACCTGACGATGAAATGATCAATCAAATGATAGCTCGAAGTGAAGAAGAATTCAATCTATTCAATCGAATGGACCGAGAACGACGACATAACGACGCACGATTGACCAATCGAAAGGCACGTTTAATCGAAATGACTGAATTACCGGCGTGGTTAACGAAAGATCCGAAAGAACTCGAAAATGCGATACTCGATCAAGAAACTTTGGATTTAGTTGGCCGAGGCGGTCGACAACGTAAAGAAGTCGATTATTCGGACTCGTTGACAGAAAAAGAATGGCTGAAAGCGATTGAAGATGGAACTTTGAATACCGATCAAGAGAAAAAACGTCGACGAAAAAAAACGATGATGAACGCCGATATGGACGATGATGAAGACAATTTCGTTGATGATTATGATGGATTCGGTTCGAAATCATCGAAATCAACAGGCAAACGAAAATTAAAAGAAATCAATAAACCTCTGCCGACGAAAATCTACAAACAAATGCAAACAATTCTCGATTTTGTTATTAAATATCGTGATAAGTTCGTAGAAGAAAATAAATCTCGTTTTTTTTAAATGTAAATCTCAACACAATTTTTCTTCTTCTAGTGAGGATAATCGAGTTCTAAGTAAACCATTTATGCGTTTGCCAACTCAAAAAGAACTGCCCGAATATTATGAATTGATCAAACAGCCAGTTGATTTCAATAAGATCAAGAAAAAAATGGCCGAATATCGTTATCGAAATTTAGACGAACTCGAAGCTGATGTTATGCTCTTGTGTAAAAACGCTCAAGAATTTAATATGGAAAATTCGAGCGTAAGGAAAATTGTCTTTTGAAATGAAAAAATTCATCCATTGACTTGTTTCGTTTAGATCTACGAAGATTCAATTATTCTTCAATCAGTATTTACGAATGCACGTGAGCGATTAGAAAAAGGAGAAATACAAATCAGTTCGAATTCGGAAGATGAATCGAATAATGACGATGATGATGAACCATTGAAAAAACGAGTGAAAAAAGATAATAACTCGAAAAAGGCAAATAAATCTCGTACGTCGAATAGTAATCCCCGACGAAAGGGTCGCATGATGAGTGATGACGAAGAAATAACCATGGACGGAACGAATCAAGTAAATCGACTGCAAATTTTTACTTTTTTTTTGATTAGATGATCTCGTTTGTATTTGTTTATTTAGTCATCTTATGGTGGAATGGACGATGATGAGGATGAATACGATGAAGGCACTCGTGGATCAAGTTCACATCAGAAATAAACGGACGAACATTCTTTTTTTTTCTTTTTCTGTTACTGTATACATGTTTTAGCTAAACTGTATGTGTATAAAATCGACTAACGTGAGAGTAAAACAAGAGGAAATCAAATATCTCACGTATATTGATTGTACATTGATTCTTTTTCTTCTTCTTCTCTCTTCTCTTTCTTTTTTTCTGTATCTGTCATTCGGATTTCGTTTCTTTTTTTTTGGTCTCCCTTTATTATTAAAACAAATCTGAAAAAAAATAAATATGTAACGAGCCAGTGTTAAACACACACGATCGGTATGCGATAATCTTTGATCGGATTGATCTAATCAAGTCGACAATTTTCGAGCATTTCAACGCGTTCTATTGACATTCGTGTTTTGTCTCGGATTGTATTGGATTAAACAATATTGATAAATGTCTAGAGATGAGGCAATATAAATTCTCGACGTTCAAATCGAACTGCATCACATTCAGTTAGAATGAACATGCAATTGACAGTCGTTTTCCGTAAGTAGATTGTTGCCAAGATGAATGAGTGAATGAATGTGTTTTGTTTTGTGTGTGCTTGCATCGGCAGTAGTTTGCGTTTTGATCAATGGATTTCAAGCAGCAGTGCTTAATCAAACGAATACAACGACAATGGGAACATTGTTGAAATCAACAAATGGAACCAATGGAAAAAAGCTCGCACTTTGTAAAAATAAAATGAAATTGAATTTTTGTAGTTTGTTCGTTTGATTAGATAAACTTCCTGTAAAAGCATTCGAACCGCAATATATGTCCGAAGTTGGTTCGCGTTGTATTGGTAAAGTGTATTGATTTGATGTTTGGATTTTTTGAATTGACAATCGTTGTAGATGATGGATTCTATCCTGACAAAGATGATTGCCGAAAATTTCATGTTTGCTACAGTGGTACACAATCGATTCGTTGGTGTAAAGAAGGCATGCTATGGGATGAAACAAAAATTGGTTGTAGTTCACAGAATACGACCACGTGTGCTGGCGGAAGAAAAAAATGGGGACAAAAAGAAGGTTGGATTTGAAGTTTTCGAATTAAGAATTTCAAATGTAAAATTGTAATTAGATAATTCAGGTTTAGTTTCGAAATCAGGCAAAGGCAATTACACATGTCGATCGGGTGCAAATGGTCTCTTCGCTGATCCGAGTTCATGCTCGATCTACCATTGGTGTGTTCTTGGCGTTCTTCATTCGACACATCATTGTACGCCGGGTTTACACTTTTCTGCAAGTGCAAGCGGATGTGTCTGGCCAAAAGATGCTGAATGTAAGCTAAAAGAATTAGATTTCTTTTTTAAACAAAAAAAAACTAACTTCATTTTGTTGGTACTCAGGCGAAGGACAAATTGCACCACCTTATTCACCAATTGAATGTTCATTTGGTATATCAGGTTATTTTCCTGATCCATATGATTGTTCCGTATTTCATTATTGTGATGGTAAAAAAACAGAATTCGATTCAATCATTTTCATTTTATTTTTGATATTTTCAATCAATAGGAACAAAACTTCGAAGTGAATCATTACTCTGTTCAGCTGGCCGTATTTGGAGTACACGATTAGAGAATTGTGCATGGCCACATGAAGTTCCTGAATGTTCGTTTAGTTTTATCTGTTGACTTTTATTTTTCATCGATTTTTTTTTCCATCTAGGTCAAAATATTTGTCCAGCTAATTATTCGAGTCAAATGCGTTTCGCTGATTCTGTTGTTTGCTCTCAATACAGTCAATGTGTTGACGGTCGTTTAGAACAACGAACATGTCCGAATAATTTCCTCTTCGATCGTATTACGAAAACATGTAAACCTTATGAACAAGCTGAATGTCACGGAGATAAACCGGATGTTTCGCCCGTTCAAATCGCAACAACAACCACAACAACAGCTGCACCTTGTAAGTGAACGTGAATATTTCGAAAGAAAAAAAGTGTTTTGAATATTCTTTTTTTTTTGGTAAATAGTTTATATTGAATATTCACCAGATGGAGTCAATAAAAAACGTGGAAGTCAAATGAATTGCTTTGGTAAGATTTGAGTTTTATCTTGGTGTAAATAATCTGTTGACAAATATCTTCAGTTGATGGATACTTTGGCGATCCGCAAGATTGTAATGTCTATCATGTTTGTGCCGATGGACGAGATTATCGTTCGAACTGTGCTGTTGGTCTTGCTTGGGAACCCTTATTACGTCTCTGTATGCCTACACATCTTGTCAATTGTCAAAATTCGAAATCTATCGATTCATTCTATGGTAATTTTTCTTTTTGTTCTATTAAATTTACTATTGAAATTTCAAGGTTCATCGAAAAAGAAATGGCTTCATTTATTTACACAAACGGCTCCAACAATAACAACGACAACAACAACAACAACTGCTTCAACACCGAATTTACCATTTAATCTACCATCAATATTCACTTGTTCGGGCCGAACAAATGGCTACTATGCTGATCCAATTCATTGCAATAAATTCCATTATTGTGGAACAGGTCAATACGTTTAAATAAACCAAAAATGTCGAATATGTTTTTTTGTAATCTTTGTTCCTAGGCTGGCACAGTGTGATGGAATGTGAAAAAGGATTGGCTTATTCAGCGCGTGATCATGATTGTGTGCCGATTGAACTTGCAAATTGTGCTGGCAAACGTTCGATTCGAAATTAAAATAACACCTCGTTCTCTTTGTTGTTTCGCAATCATTAAATCAATATAGACAGATATTCTTCGTTCATTTTCTTTCTTTCTTTGTTTTTATCGTTATCTTATGATTTATTGTAATTAAACTTTGACTTATTCAAATAAAACCATTATAAGAAAAGAAGAAAAAAAAAACACCAAACCGTACTATCTCTCGTTTTACATACACATATGCGATTTTTTCTCTTGAGAAGGAAAGAAAAAAAAACCCTACAATATAAATAGGATAGGAATAAAGAATACACGCGAAATATAAGCAGTCATACACACCCTGCAAAAAAAAACGAGAGGGTAACAAAATAACTTGGATTTTTTTTGATTTGTTTTCTGATTTTTCAATTCGTTTTCGTATTTTTAAAAATAGAATATAATTCAAGATATGTCGACATTCACTTCAATAATACAAGATGAGGCTTTATCAACAACTTTACAAAAAGGTTTCTATGCTCTAGCAGCTTGTACGATTATAGGTACAGCAGCGTATGTTGGCTATCGAGCTGCTGATTCCGATCAAGCACATATACGGCCGCCTCATCGTCGGCCAGAATCCAATGAACAGGTAAAACAAAAACAGTGTTCGTCAAGTACGAATCGGATAAATCCTTTTAATTGACTAATCGATCAAGGTTAAAATGTATCCATAGTGAAAACGAAAGATAAGAGCACTGATGTCCTTTTCTTTCGCGTCTATATACCCCTTATGATATATTAAAACGTCAAAAGCGCATGATTTATTGAAAGAGAAAAAAAAACGAACGAGCACACTAGATAGATACTTTAGTATATCATATTCGTCTGGCGCAATAGAAAAGTGTATATAACACCCCTCTTTTCCCCACACCCTCTACCCCCCGATGTTTCAAGCGAAACAAAGGCCAACTACGACGAGGAGAGAAAAGAAAAGCTTACACAATCGGAATTATTAGAATGTTTTGTTTTTTTATCTTTTCGAATACTCGTGTTTCAATATATGAACTAGATTGAAAAAGCGCTCGAATCATTGCGTTTGGACAATGAAACGCTTCAACAAATCATGCAATTATTGGAACAAGAGATGGAGGCTGGACTATCGCCAGCAACACATCAAACGGCTGATGTGAAAATGTTTCCAACCTACGTACGAAATATAGCCAACGGATCAGAAACGGGCGAAGTGTTGGCATTAGATTTAGGTGGAACAAATTTTCGAGTTTTACTAGTCACTTTAGATCCGTCAAAAGAAGTAAAATTAACATCGAAAATCTTCGTTATACCACAATCGATTATGCTTGGCGAAGGAAAAAATGTAAAACAAAAAAAAAGAAAACGAAAAAGAAAAAATTTTTCTTTGTTTAATTTAGTTATTTCGTCATTTAGCGGATTGTTTGTTAGAATTTATGAGAAAAGAGGGTTTAAATAAACCTAACGTTCGTTATCCATTAGGTTTTACATTTTCATTTCCTTGTCGACAAGAAGGTCTTGCATCAGCACGTTTATCAACCTGGACAAAAGGTTTTACTTGTTCGGGCGTTGTAAACGAAGATGTTGTTAAATTATTACAAACAGCTATAGACGAAAAAGTAATCTACTGAATTTCAAATTCAAAATAATCACATATTTTCCCCCCTCTCTTTCTCTCAGAATATTAATGTCGAATGTGTCGCCTTAGTTAATGACACTGTCGGAACATTGATGGCTAGTGCGTACAAGGATCCGAATACAGCCATTGGTTTAATCTTAGGCACGGGTACGAACGCATGTTATATGGAAAAACTCGATCGTGTTGGAACTTGGGATGGAGATTATAATGAACCGAAACAAGTTATCATCAATATGGAATGGGGAGCTTTCGGTAATAATAGACGTTTGAATCATATTCGAACGAAATACGATGAAGAAGTTGATCTTTCATCGGTCAATCCAGGCAAACAAATGTAAATATCAACGGATAAAACAGACGTACACGCAATATGTTGCTATTTTCTTTTATTAGTTTCGAAAAAATGATCAGTGGAATGTATATGGGTGAAATTGTTCGTTTGATAATGCTCGATTTAGTACAACAAGATCTTTTATTCGTCGGTCTTCGCGATGGATACGGTGATGATAAGACACCGTTGTTTACACGCGGTGGTTTCTATACGAAATTCGTGAGTACAGTCGAGACTGATGAAGGTATTGCATTTGCAAATACAAGACGAGTACTCGAAGATATCGGCATACGTAATCCGACATTTGACGATTGTGCAATTGTACAACATATTTGTAAACATGTTTCGAAACGAGCTGCTCGATTAGCTGGCGCAGGTACTGACACATACGTACATATTTGAATAGATAGCATGCGTGCGTATTTCAGGTTTGGCTGTGCTCATCAATCGTATCAATAAATCAAATGTAACTGTCGGTGTTGATGGTTCACTCTATCGTTATCATCCGAGATTTGAACGAATTATGAGAAAATGTATAAGTAATTTAGTGAATAAACATATTAAGGTAGATTAAGAATGACGTTTTTTTGTTGATACGCATATTCGATGAAATATTTTTAGTATGATCTTAAATTATCCGATGATGGTTCGGGTATTGGAGCTGCATTAACTGTTGCAGCTGAAGCTGCGTTTAATGAAGAAAACAAACGAGCATCGACTATGTGATTGTTTCGGTTTGTTTAGTTCAAATTGAAAAGCCAATATCTTCGACGATGGCAATAACCATAGTTGCTGACAGAGAGATATGAAAAGCGTAATTCAGTCTTGAAACTGTTTGTGTTTATCACAAGGATTTAATCATTATTTTCTTTTGTAAATAGTCTTTGTTTGTTAATAAATAATTCTACTATTTAACTTAGATAATGATGATAATCAGATGACTAAACGTTCTCTTGTTTTTCGTCAGCCTACGCGACGGTGTATTTGTTTTTCGAAACAGAAGCAGAAAAAAAACGAGAAGAAATTTAGTAAGACAAGGCCAAGCGGCTTTTTTTGTGTATTCTGTCAACATACGTAACACATGTGTATGTAACGCGAGAAAAGAAGAAAAAAAAGCAGAGAAACTATTTTTTTTTCGTCTTTTCTCGACTTGCTTACGTGTATACATAATATATATAGTCGATGTGTTAATCATTGACGAGAAATTATATTTCAGATGAGTAGAGAAACGGACAAAGATCCGTCAAGAGAGAATAGCGATACGGAATCGTTTAGTGATGGTGACTTCGATGATGATGATGATGTAGAAGAAAACAGTACTCTTCCCATTGAAGTCTATTCAGTGTCTGGTGCTACGCATGAAAGTGATCGAAAAACATGTCCAATCTGTTTGGAATTCGATTTTCTACGATCATCCGAGTGTTGTCAAGTTTCATGTTGCGAATCATGTTGGCTTAGTCATATATCAAACGTGATTCATGATGGACGTATCCAAATACCGTGTATATCTAATCAATGTCAACAATATTTATCTCGAGAAACTATCAGTGATATTATTCGAAACCATGCAGTTTTAGTAAATAAATATGCGAAATTATATGATATTGCAAATGAAAATCCACGTTCAAAAACTTGTCCACATTGTTCATATTTGTTCACACTCGATAAGAATCCGCCGATAATCTTACAAAAGCATTATAAATCAGGCAAAAAACCTCCGAAACAAGTTCAATGTACACAATGTTCATTCGTTTGGTGTTTTCGTTGTTCGGCACCGTGGCACGAAAATCTGACTTGTAAACAATTTCATAAAGGTGATAAACTTCTATCGAATTGGATCAAAGAAAAGAATGATGATCAATGGAATGCAAGAAAATGTCCGTCATGTTCATCAGTTATTCAACGTGCTGGAGGTAGAAAAACAAAACAAATACATTTTTTCGTTTATCAATGATTTTTTTCAATTAGGTTGTCCGCATATGAAATGTTCATCGTGCATGTGTGAGTTTTGTTATTTATGTGGTCGACGATACTTCAAGATACCGATGATCGGTCAACATACGAACAAATTTAGTGTTTTGGGTTGTCCGTATAATTTGCATCCTGAAAAACCGTGGCTTCGTCGAACTATTCGCGGTGCAGTTGCAACGGGTGTAGTCGTCACGGCGCCAATCATCCTAGCTGGTGCCCTGACAGCTGCTGTCACTGTTTTGCCGTCGATAGGAATTTATAAAGCAGTCAAACATGTACGTCGTCGTCGACGTCGTGCACCAAATTATGCAGTTGGGTTTACGGTTCTTCGTGCTCAACAACCTGAAGCTCAAGACGATCTTCTGACAGAGGAAGAAATTACGCAGTTTTTGGCACAATTTCGTGCTGAACGTGAAAATGAATTTCCTCTAGCAATTTTTGCAGATATGGACATCGAACATTTATTTGATGGTAACGAAAGAACGAATTCTGTTGCAGTCGAAAATACGGATTTTTAAACAATGAACATAATTGTGTGATTTTGCATTTATATAAGAATTTTTTATTTATAAAAATTATTTTTTAAGAAATTAGTTCTTGTTGTTGTTTTTATTCAATTTAGAGTATGCTGTGGAAATTTGACTGACGTAGACGGCATCATCACATGGCCGGTACGTTGTTTCGCCGAAATTTCTTGAGTATAAACGAATAGCAAAACGAAGTTGATCTAAACAATATTTTCGTTTGAATTCTGTATGTTTCGTGAAAGTTTCGGTGATTCTTGTTTTCTCTATTCGAGTAAAAATGAAAATATTTATTTTAGAAACTTGATAGATTACTATTTTTTAATGAGAATAATCGTAATGGTTGTTGTATTTTCATTGCAGCTGCAATTTTTGTTTTGACAATCACGAATTTCATACTAGAAGAAAATCAGAGCATGTTATGTGAATGATTAATCGATCAAATCTATTGTTTACGAGAGAAATTTGATTCCAGTATTATATATTTTTAAATCCTCATTTTTAAATTTGCGCTCCATGGGGTTGGCGCCAGACGTTTGATCATCTGTAGGATCATTTTGAATATTAAAATATGCGTTAATATAACTGTTTCCGCGTAAATTTCGAGTGATTAAATGCATTTCGATGCGATATTCCAAATTATCTCCGAGATATCTTGAGGGGATCTATAATAATATCAAATGAGAAAAAATTTCGTCAGATAAAATGTTAACGAACTAAAAGCTTAAAACAATGCTCCTTGTTTCTATTAGCGAAGTATCTTGGTGCTTCGGATTTTGCATTTTTGTTGTTGAGAAAATCTCCTTTTGTACGCGAACGAAAGCGTTTGATTGGTTCGACGTCAAATTTCATTTTTAATGTATCATCGTCGACAGATACACGACTTTCAGTCGCAAATGATTCAGACAATTCTAAACGATAATTTTAAAAGCTAAACAAGATCACTTTGATAAACTTCAACGTACCTGAATTTCCGTTTGACGGTTCACCAAGAGCATTGTCTGTTTCTTCGATTCCGCTGACAGCTGAACAAAATGCAATGAATAAAAACGATATGAGTCAATGGAGCTTTTCTTACGTTGGTCTATTTCACAATTTTGTTCCGGTGGGGGAATCCATTCGAAGTAATCTTTAAATAATAGAAAAACAAATATTTTAACATTTTGAACGAGAAAATGAGTTTTGTTTTACTCGGATATTCTTTTTGAAGATATTTTTCCAAAAGATTGCTTATAGCCAAAGTATTCGTAGGAAAAATTGTTTGTATTTCATTGACATTCTCTTTGTTAGAAATATATAATGCAAAATATTGTTCACGATCTTCATCATATAACATATAAATGCATTCCTTATACACATCCTGTTTGTAAATTTGTGATTTTATAATCGTTTTATTTTCCTGTATATTTTTGTTTATTGATTTAATATAAATAACTAGACGCGACATCGTGGCTAAAGCATCTAATTCTTTTTCATCGTTATTGAATTCCTTTGCCTTTGGATTATTTTTTTCTCGTAAATCAATACGATCCATGACAATTTTTTGTATTTTTTTGTTGTCGATTGTTTTCATTGTATCATCAGCAAAACGAAATGCTGTGTACAATGATTGTTTACGATCATTGTTATTTTCACGGTGGAATTCGTCTGTGTCGGATATTTGCCCCATTTTGAATAAGATAAATTGAATTTAAAAAATTCCCCAAACCGACTTACGTGTGTCAAGTAGAGTACTGTGTATGTTGTTTATCGAGGAAAAGAAAAAAGAACGAGAGGCGTCGAGCTTTACTTGCTTTACTTATAATGACGCCAAAAACACAGAACAAAAAAAAAGTTTAAAAAAATAGTGTTTTTCTTTCTACAGACTGCTAATTTCGTAGTTTTAAAAGGTTGGATATTTCCAACATTTGAGTAAACATTACTCATAGAAATTATTGATAGATCTTCTTTCGTTTTCTTCGTGGCATAAAACAAAAACTATTTTTAGGTTTCAAAATTAGTAACCGATGTATCAAATTTCGATCGTTTTCTTTGTCATCGCAATCGATCGAACTCTTTCACATTACACAATAATGAATGAAAATAAATAAATCGATATGTTGTTTTAGTTTTTGAAAGTAAAATGGAACGTTTGACAACATAGAGAAGAAAATGAAAGAAAAATAGTAACGTTCATGGTTTCACAATTCATCTGCTCAAGAATGTGAGATTCGACTAGATGAAAGGTTGCTTATATATCGACCTAGAGAAAATAGAAAAGTTATCATTTAAAAGATGTTATAAAAGTTCTTACTAGCAATAAATATTTTATCGATACAATCAGTAGCAGCATAGGCACCGGAGCTTTCACCAGTTAAGAACATTTTAAATGAAAGACCATGAATCCAATGGGCTTGTTGAAATGTAGGGTATTGACCTAATTCTAATGTAGTTAACAAACCCTCTAAATAGAAAATCAATATTAGCAATAATACTTCTTCTGACTATCATAGCATACGAGTATCTTTATAAAAATCTAAATGTTGTACAAATTCTTGAATCGGAGGATGATTGCTTCGACTCGTGTCAAGTATTATCAGCCTATAATCGCAATAAAATAAAATACATTATGACTGTTATGTATATTCTTACGTTATTTCGCGTTTGTCAATTGAAAGAGGAGTATGAACCTCATCGCGATAAGTTATTTTATCACCGGCTTCTTGCACTCGAAACTTGTATGTTAAATATCCAACTAGATTATCACTAACAAGTTGAATAACTAATGTACATGGAGTTAATTTCGTGAGATCTGCTTTGAGCTGCAAATAAATAAAATAGTTCATTTTCTAATGGCCAAATATATTTTAAGAAAACAAACCATTATTTTAAGGCCAAGAAAATGAGTTTTTGTTTGTGAACAAGAAGAGTTCATAGTTGATTCTAATATGATTATTCAGAAAAATAAGATTTGAAATTCATTAAAGCATACTGATTTCAGCTCGTGGACGTTTGACAATCGGTCCGAGTTTAGACGAACTTTGTTCTATATCCATATTTGACTCTTTTCGTTTCTTTGACGATGATCGACTATCATCTTTGAGTTTAACTAACAAAAGATATAAAGTATAATTGAAAAAGAAAAGTTTATAATTAAATACCTCCAGTTGATGTTTCAATATACTTTCGGAACAAATTTTGAGCTGTTTCATCACTACTTGAAAATTCCTTGATTTGATCATGAGGATTTGTTTTCTTTTGCATGTATAAACCTTGAAAATGTTCCTCTTCATCGAATAACATGAGGTATATACGTCCAGATACATTTCTATCATCAAATTTATAAGACTTTTCCCAGTAAGTTTTATTTTCAGTATCTATTACAAAGAGGAATATCTCTTGGCAACATAAGGCCATCATGGCCGTACACTCGGGATCACCGGCAAACATACTGCCTCGGACGCTTGCACAATAGTCAGAGATGCTAATATTAGTATTAGTTGCATGACTCTGTGGCGCAAATAAACGTAAATTTGGATCGTTTTCAATAAAAGAAGCTGTCATGGAACGTAGATTTGCTGTCGAAGCATTAGTCAGATCGTTTACTAGATGTTTAATGCACCAATAAAAACATGATCCATCTCCAGGTGGATCATAAGTACAACATTCGTAAGAATCATCCGCGATCTTTTCTGAATGTGGACCTAATAAGATTAAAATCAAGTCAGCATTTTTACGTGTATGTTTCTTTCAATATACCTGATCGACGAATTCGTTTTGTAACCTCGGTTAACGTTTTCTCGTTGATTGGCCGACGAAAAGATGTTCGTTTTTCTAAAAATAAATACAATTGGAGTTTGCTGATGGAAAAATAAAAACTTTTACCAGATGAAGTTGTTTCATCACGCTCGATAGCGGATTCACTAGGCGTTGTATTGTTAATTCGTTTAGTAATATCGATGGATGGGACAGTGAAAGATGTATTCGTTGATGATTTAGGTTTTGGTTGTTTTTTTAATGGTGCAAAATCGTCACAGATAAGATTTGAAATCTCATCTACATTCAAATCGAAAAGAATCATCATGATTTCTTTATCAACAATTTTTAGATGATACTCTTACCATCTGTTGCAACCATCAACGAATTATCATCTGCTTCAATACTTATATCAAATTCAAGATCGACCGGATCTTTATCTAAATATAATTAAATTAGCAAAAAAATTCAATTCTGATAAATGATTACATTTGAGTGTACGATGAATGAAATTTTGAAGCAGATGTTTAACTTCATCGTGAATCATAGTTTTATATTTTTCTTCAGGTTTTTGTTTGTTGACAACATACAATGGTTTAAAACCTTCATTTGTAAGTATAATATAAACTGTTGGTACATCTGGTAATATTTTATTTTTGAAATAGTGAACCACCAGATCACTGTTTTGTCGATTGTCAATCAAACAAATATGAAATTGATTAAAATAATAAACTAGACTTTCGAATTTACTGATAATACGATCTTGATCATTATCTACAATTAGACACATACGAATATCTGATAAATAATTGTAAAAAA
>ERZ778024.1329-NODE-1329-length-30187-cov-55.674399_pt1 | contig 30187 bp, 40 predicted proteins | sample MGYA00375754_ERZ778024 | MGnify/ENA primary metagenome ERZ778024 (study PRJEB29350, sample SAMN05389827) | bioreactor metagenome | isolation source: Thiocyanate bioreactor | place: South Africa: University of Cape Town | collected 2014-02-18 ...
TTTGACCAAATGCTGGTGCAAGTGTTTGTCCTGGCAGATTACCATTATTTTGACCTAGTGCTGGTGCAAGTGTTTGTCCTGGTAGATTACCATTATTTTGACCTAGTGCTGGTGCAAGCGTTTGTCCTGGTAGATTACCATTATTTTGACCAAATGCTGGTGCAAGTGTTTGTCCTGGCAGATTACCATTATTTTGACCAAATGCCGGTGCGAGCGTTTGTCCTGGTAGGTTACCATTATTTTGACCAAATCCTGGTGCAAGCTGTTGTCCTGGTAGATTAGCTGAACCAAGAAAAGGTGTTGGCGGATTATTAACTTGAACATATGCTGATCCTATACAAAACAAGTTATGTCTTTAGTCATACTTTTTTATTTAATTTAATGCTGAATAATACAAATATATGACATATTTCTAACTCACTTGGAGCGCTATCTGTTTGTGAACTAGGTGGAGCTGGATAGCCAATTTCTACAAACGAAATAAGTACAAATAAAGAAAAAACATGAACCGAAGCTTACGTGAGGGCTGATTATTTGACTGTGGACAAACAGTAACAATAGCTTGTACATTTCCTGATGGAAAACCATTCGGAAGCACAACCTGAATCGTTGAAACAGGAATTGGTTGAAAATTGGAGAAGGTTATTTCCGTGCCACTAGTTAATTGATTTTCATACGGACCATATGCTTGTCCATTTGTACCGACTAATGTTATTTGAACTTTTTGATTAACATTCATATCTTGAGGAATAATTTGTAATGAACTAACTGTAACAGGTGAACTCAATGTTTGACCAAGATTAATTGACCACAATACATTGTTTTGTATGAAAGCACCTTGTATACTATCGAATTGTAATGATTGAGGTGCAGCACATGCGGCAGTCGCCAATTGACCTGCTTGATTGGCACCTAATTAAGAAGTAAAGAAAGTTTTTTTTTTTATTTAGCTCTTCAACAAAAAAAAACTATATAAATGATTGAATACCGATTTGTTGTAAATAGTATGGCGCATAATATTGTTGCATATTATTTAAATTTGGAGGCGCTTGTGTACAATACTCAATACTAACTGAAACGCTACTCGGATCTGGCGTAGTTAAAAGAATGGAGTCCATTTTCACCAGAACATTATCAATATTTCCACTGGAACTAGTTGGAAAACCTGTAATTTCTGTGCCTGCTAAACCATTGACTGTATTTAACGGATATAATTGTCCATTGACTTGATAGAATGGTGTAACTGATACTCTCAGTACATCTGAACTATCCGATGTAACATAAACATTTCGTATGATGACAGCTGGATATCCTCCATTCGTAGGAAGAGTAATTCTCCATACGAGTGAACCAGCATTTGAATATTGTGGTATTTGTTGAAGATTTGATGTCGATGATGAATCAACACGTGTCTTCAAACAAATTAATGAACCATCAGCAGATACACCTGTCACATCAGACGTTGATTGTGGTAACAAAACTTTGTCCTCAACTGTCAATTGTCCTGTTAGAGGTGGTTCAAAAATACCGTTAACTAACATTTTCAATTTTTGGACGAACGGAAGTGTTTGATCAACAATACAATACGCTGGTTTGCTATATGTTTGTTGACTTCGAATTAGATTGTCACTTGTATCATAATAATTACAAATCGTTGAACTATATGCATCGTTGGGAACATTATTTAATTGATATCGACCAGCAACAAGATAACCAGCTTGACGAACATTAGCACTATATATTGCTGTGTTACCGCTGGCAGTTGGTGGATCTGTAAACAGTTGATTGAGGTTTTTATTTAACATAGCTTGAAGTAACATTTGTTGGGCTTCTAAACTTGGAGTTTGTGTAGTATCTGATGATGGTGCTGTTGTCGCACTATTTAATTGATCTGATGGTGAAGTTATTGTACTACTTGCTAGAAAAAGAAAGAAAACAAAAGTCAATCGTTTTGCCTTTTTTTCTGTTCATACTTGAAGAAGATAGCGATTGTTCTACTGATGCAATAAGATCGTCGAGTATTCTTTTAAAATTCTGATCTGTAATCCCAAGACTATCAATACTTGACTTAGTGAGCGATACTTCGGCAGGATTTTTTCCATCGTCAGTTTGACTTGTCATCGATAAATCCGTATAATATCGTGAGAGCATTCGAAGACCTTTTGCTAAACCTAATTTTTGTTGTAGTGGACCTGTTACAGCTGTGTCTGCATTGACAGCTTGCAGTTGACTTAAAAGATTATCAGCATTCTCTATAGCAGCATCGATCGATACACCATCCAATGGTTGTTTTAATCGTCGAGGATTATTTGGATCTTGAAATAGATCATTGATAGCATCTTGTGTTAATCCCAAAAGATCGACAGCTAACAAGAAAAAAACATCTAGAATAGTTCATTGGAAAATAATTGAAATTACTTGTTGTAGTAGTAGTACTGTCTGATGGTGTTGTAATGTCTTCTGTTGAAGTTGGAGCATCGGTTGTAGTATCTGAAGGTGGATCTTTTTCGGTTAAAAACCAAAACAGCCACAAATTAAATTAAGTTATACTCACTCGGCTCTTGACCTTCAATTTGAAAAAGAAAAACAAAACACATTAATTATATTTATTTAGTCGAAAATTTCGTTACACTGTACCATTGGCTCTTCTCATCAAGACAATTATCATAATCAAGACATGCAATTTCCAATCCATGTTGTTGCTTGTTAATATCAAATTTGTGATATGTCTCTTGTTTTTCTTCAAACTGTATTTCAACAATCGATTTAATATAAAAAATAATCGAAAATTTTTTTCATCTGTATTTATAGATTAAAGACACATGTTTCGACCTGAATTAAAGTCAACGATATTTTTTCATTTTTGTTTTAATAAGAAACACATTTGTCGAAGTCGTAGTTAGTTAAATATTTCTTTTTGTTCTTGTCTTTCGTCAGTAATCAATTACAGATACGAAACAAGAAGCCTATATATCAATTCAATTGTATTCAAACTTCAAAATTCATCATGTTTGGTTATCGAACAATTGTCTTATTTGTTTTATTTACATTGATCATTTGTCAGCAAATTCAAAATGTTTTTGCAAAGAAAGATGATGATCTCAAACATCATAAAATATTCGAAAAAAACGATGTCGAATCAGCTATTGGTGATAAGATACAACAACAAAGAGACGACGACGATGATGATGATGATGACGATGATAATATTTCACATAAATTGAAGGATTCAGACGAAGATTCGAAACATAATGCTAAGATATCGAAGAATAGAATGCGTGGTACACATGTTGAACTTGAAAAAGCCATTTAACAGAAAATTTGTTTTTGTTTTGTTTGTTTGATGAAAATAAAAACGAAAAATCTTCATTATCAAAAAATCAGTTTAACAGACAAAAAAGAAAAGAAAATCGATTGACAAGAAAATAAAAGACAATCGATTGTCATTTGAAGAAATCAATGGCAACTGATTCATCGTATAGTTTAGAAGATAATTCGAATAAGTAAGAAGAAAAATAGATAAATCAATCAATCAATGTATTTTATTAAAAAGGACAATGAATGAACAAGAAAACAAATCTTTAGTAAAACAATTTCTCAAACCAATTCTTGCTGAATTGGTATTTGACTAGTCGTTCTTTTTTTTTCGTTGTTTACTTTTCAACAAAGATATTCTTTAGTTTGGCACGATGTTTTTTATTTTAATTGGTTTATTTGGTGCTTGTAGCGAAGAAAATTCAAATAATTCGTTAATTGCTGGTTTTTCATTTGGTTTTTCTCTTATGATTTCGATTGCAAGTCTCGGTCAAATAAGGTCAGAGATGAAAATCGATGATTTTTCAATTACGTTCATTGATGTTTCAGTGGTGGACATTTCAATCCTGCTGTTACACTTGGCGTATTCATTGCAGGAGGTATTGAAATAAAAAAAGCTATTGTTTATATTTTCATTCAATTGATCGGTGGTATTATGGCTGCCGGAATCTTTCGAGTTTGATTGTCTTTCTTTTCGATTTGTTTTGACAATACGTTTTTAATTGATACAGTTATTAGCACATGCGAATATGTATCAGTTTTGTCATGGTGGCGCAACTTCACTGGCCAATCGAATCCATTGGTGGGAAGGTATGATAATTGTCTAGGGAATTTTGTAATTGAACAAACGTCTATTTGAATAGGAATACTTATTGAATTATCATTAACATTTATTTTTTTGACAATGATTTTAATGATAACAATGAATAAGAAAAATCTTCATCAATATTTAGCTCCGATTTATATTGGTTGTACGTTAAGTGTTTGTATATTTGCATCGTATGTTAAAAATTTGATTTCGATGGAAAAATCAATTAAAATTTTGTTTTACTAGAAATTCGTTAACCGGTGGTTCGTTGAATCCAGCTCGAAGTTTAGGACCAGCAATATTTTCGAATACATGGGCTTTTCATTATGTCTATTGGCTTGGTCCACTCATAGGTGCTAGTTTGGCTGGTAGTTTTTATCGGTAGAAAATGACAAACGAAATCTTTTATTTGAGTTTCTTTTTCTACGCTCTATTTAGATTTATTTGGCGTACAAATGAACAATAAAACGAACGATTATATAAAATCACCCTATGCTTCGCTTATTCGCTTATCGAAAAGAAAAAGAATAAATGAATAAAAGTTTCATCATACACAGGCGACACACTTCGTTTCAGTAACTAAAAGTTTTTTTTTTATGGAGGTCAAAAAAAATGTAAAAGAAAAACGACCTTGATGGCTGTATCATCACTATCGTGTATTTAAATCGGTACATAATCTGATTTTTAGCCTACACAATTTTTTTTTCATCGCTCGCCTTTTTTTTTCTCATCCACGAATGCTTTGTTATCAAGGTTATGTGCTTACATGTACTTTACTCGTTTTAGATTTATCTCACTCCATCCATTTTTTGCAAGAAAAAAAAATGTCCTCAGCTCCAACAAAAAAACAATCATTCAAAGTTGCCGATATCAGTTTGGCTGAATGGGGAAGAAAAGAAATCACATTAGCTGAATATGAAATGCCCGGTTTAATGCAATTACGTCGTACCTATGGATCATCACAACCATTAAAAGGTGCACGTATTGCCGGATGTCTTCATATGACTGTTCAAACAGCTGTACTCATCGAAACTTTAACTGCTTTAGGAGCTGAAGTAAACAACAATTGATTTTCATTGTTTTGTATTTGAAAAAAACAATTTCTAGGTTCAATGGAGTAGTTGTAATATTTTCTCAACACAAGATCATGCCGCAGCTGCCATTGCTAAAGCTGGTATTCCAGTTTATGCTTGGAAAGGTGAAACCGATGAAGAATACATTTGGTGTATTGAACAAGTACGAACGATAAAAGAAAATATTGATTTCTCCATTGATCTCTCTTGGTTTTTATAGACAATCTTCTTCGGTGAAGATAAGAAACCATTGAACATGATCTTAGATGATGGGGGTGATTTAACTGGTATTGTTCATGATAAATATCCTGAATTATGTGCTGGTATCTTCGGTATTAGTGAAGAAACAACAACAGGTGTTCACGCACTCTATAAAATGCTCAAACAAGAAAAACTTAAAATCCCAGCTATCAATGTTAACGATTCAGTTACGAAATCAAAATTCGACAATTTATACGGTTGCCGTGAATCATTAATCGATGGTATTAAACGAGCAACTGACATTATGATTGCTGGTAAAGTTGCTGTCGTTGCTGGTTACGGTGATGTTGGCAAAGGTAGTGCACGTGCATTGAGAAATTTCGGTGCTCGTGTTTTAGTGACTGAAATCGATCCAATCAATGCTTTACAAGCAGCTATGGAAGGTTATGAAGTTATAACAATGGAAGAAGCTGCTAAAATTGGCCGTATTTTTGTTACAGCAACTGGCTGTCGTGATATTATCTTAGGCGAACATTTACTTGCCATGCCTGATAATGCTATCGTTTGCAATATTGGTCATTTCGATATTGAAATCGATGTTGCTTGGTTAACCAAAAATGCCGTTTCAAAAGAAGTTATTAAACCACAAGTTGACCGTTATACATTATCAAATGGACGATCGATTATCTTACTTGCCGAAGGTCGTTTAGTTAACCTTGGTAAGAAAAAAAAACAAAACTATTCTCATTTATCTGTCCTCGTTTTTTATTCAGGTTGTGCACATGGTCATCCAAGTTTTGTCATGAGTAATTCATTTACCAATCAAGTTCTTGCTCAAATTGAATTATACACCAAACAAGGTCAATATAAAGTTGGCGTTTATATCTTACCGAAAAAAGTACGTTTTTCTTATCTCAATTGTTTTTTTTTGTATATTATTTTGATATCAATATACTTTTATCTTTTTTTTCTTCATTTTAGCTCGATGAAGAAGTCGCAGCTGCGCATCTTGATCATTTGGGTGTCAAATTAAGTAAAATGACGAATGCACAAGCATCATACTTAGATCTTAATACTGCTGGTCCATTCAAACCCGAACATTATCGTTATTAAAAGACAAAAATTTATTCGAATTTATTCAATCAGTCAAAACAAAGAAAGAAATTGCTTTGATTTGGTTTGGTTTAATAGTGTTTGTTTGTTTTTGTGATAATGTTTGTGTTGAAGAATAAAAACACAAAAGAAAACGTTATTTCAATAAGGAAATTTTTCTTAATTTTTTTCATGTTTAACAGCAACATCTCGAACAAATATTTGATAAGCATCGATTTTTGTATCGTCAGTTGGATTGATTGTAAACGATGATGAATTTGTTGTTTCTGTGACGACGAATTTCAACAAATCATGAATATGATGAATCGATTTTCGTGATGGAAGATGATGATGACCAACAACCGCAAATAAACGATAGAATACATTGACTTTGAATAATGAACTATCGAGAATATATTCGAATGGACATGGATAAGTTTTCGTTGAACATTGAAAATCAATTTCATTCATAATTTCGCCATTATCAGCTTCGATTAATTCTAATTTAACATGTTGACCAGGAAGATTCGTTGATTCAGTATTAAGAATTTCACCACGAATGATAACAGATTCTTGAAAACAAGAATGTTATTTCAAGAAAGAAAAAAAAATCTTTACTCATCGCTGCCATTCTGACGTCATGTGTTGTAATTTTATTTTTTGTAAGATGGACCTCGGATTCATGGATATAAACAGGCTGTAGAATAGCTGATTTCAAGACGAAATTGTCGACATTCTCATGCGAAAAATCATGGTCTGATAAGACAATCGAGTAATTTAATGGAAATGTCGAATTGCTTATTCGATTGTAGGAATGATGAATCGATTTATTATGATGAAGAATGTCGAGAGAAAGTATTAGACCATTGAGATTTCGTAATGGTGAACCGTGTGGTGCCGAAATTTGACCTATAAGTTCAGTTTCATTTGCTAGTAAATGACTACTTAGACAAAAGACTGATGGCGATATCAAGAGCAAATAGACGATGATATACAACATTGTATATGTTGGCAAGAAAATGTTCGATTTGATGCTTTTATTTAAATTCAAACATTTGTTTTGCATTTCAATTAATTTAATTATTCGCGTATGGTTTTAGTTAAAAAACAAAACAGTATTTTTTTCTTCTTCTCTTTTTTAATACGAAACATAACAAGCGAGAAAATCTCTTGACAAATTTTTTCTTTGCTTTCTCGTTGCCGTAAGAGAAAAGAGTTCATTGACAAGTTGAGTGTCGAGTAAACAGCTTTAATGAAGTCGAGCTGAATCTAACTCCATTCAAATAAATGCACGATAGAGAAGAAAAAAGCGCGCAGAAGAATTTCAACAATGGAAAATAAGAACAATAAACGTTTTGTGTATCGAACAGCCGATAAAAAGAAAACGACCTATTTCATTCCAATAGATGCAAAACAACAAACTTCGAAAATTTCGCCACCGTCGGAACCTGCACAACGTGTTGTGATCATACGTAATGCAAAAAATCAAAGCACAGATCAAGAACAAGTAAATCTCAATGGTTTCGATGCACAGCGAACGTCACCCGTCATGAATAATGGTGTAAGTTTCGCATTGTTTTAGCTTTTCGATGATATTTATTGATTCATAAATTCTCTAGAAGAAATCTGTTTATTTCATTCGACGATCCACGGCAGCAAAATGAAATTGAACTGAACTATTTTATGTTTTCTTTTTCTCTTTTTTTGTCACAAATAAAAACTATCGGTTGCATAGGTGCAAACAATGTATTTGAGAATGAAACAAGAAGAAGAAGAAAACGAAAACGAAAAATTCCATTTAAGTAAAAAAGACACGCGTAGTGACGTTTGAAGTGAATGACAACAAAACAAAACGATTGCTTGTGTATGTTTGCATAATTTATAGGTAGCTATTGTGTCACCTTGAATGGCTGCAAGTAATATGAATGATAATCGACGTTTCGTCTATCGTTCCGCGAATAAAGATGCAGAACAATATTTTGTACCTGTAAATCATACGGGTTCATGGACGGCACAGCCAGCCGATGTACGACGACCGACAGTAGTTCGATCGGCCGATTCTGTTACGCCACGAGCTGATGTGAACACACCTGCACGACGCGTGGTTGTCATACGAAATACAAAAAATCCTCAAAGCAATCAGGAACCGGCCGATTTAAATGAATTCACTCGAGCAAATCCTCCGGAAAATGCACCGGTGTTTACTGATGGAGTAAAGATTTTCTTCGAGAAATTACATTTCATTTCGTTTCATCTTTTAGAATAAATCCGTTTTTCTCGTTCGACGTCCTATTGCTCCGCCTGATCCAACAAAAGCCATTGATGATACTCAACTAGACTTACATACACCGACTCCACCACCACCTGAAACGACAATTTCACCCGATCCACCTCGATCACCGAGTCCACCTCATCAAATACCATCTCCTGAAGGTCAAAAAACAGCTAAACGTTATGCACCGTACCTTCGTCGAACGCAATCTAAAGTTCGAACACCAAGTCCTCCTGCTCCTCCTCCTGCTCCTAGTCATCCTCGTGTTAAATCCACAAAAAGTCGGCCATCTTCTCCTCCTAAAATAGAAGAAGAGTCACCACCACCCAAAGGTATCTCTCCATTTAGTCACACCTTGTAAATTCAAACGAGAAATCTTTGTAGAAACTGATCGTAAACGAAGTTTTCTCTCGTTTTTGTCTCGAAAATCATCGCCTGAACCTGTCGTAGTTGAAAATAAGCAAGAACCAGTATCGTATACATCCATTTCGCCAACGAAAACTTCTCCACGAAAAAAATCTTCGACAAAAAGAGCAAAATCAGCTAAATCCGTTGTATTCGTTCATCCCGACGATCAATCGATTGTTGTCGTTGAAAATTCGTTTATCAAAGGCGAACCTATCAAACCAATTATCAAACGTCCGAAATCTCAAATGAAAAAAACACGTTTTCAAGTCGAAACTCTACGTGTAAGCAAAGAAAACGATCAGTTTATTATTATCATCATCATCATTTGTTTGTTTATTTTTAAGGACGATAGTTCAACCAAACATCTCGTTCAAACTCCTCGATCACATCGATGTCTTAATTGTCTCTCAAGATGTATGTGTTTAATCATTTGCATCTGTTTAATTCTTCTTCTCATCGGCTTAGCTGGTGCTGCTGTCAGTGCTTATTTTCTTGCTACAGGTAAACATCTTTCTCTTACAGCAAAAAAAAGCCAACAACAACAATAACAAAATCGAATTCTTCAGATTCATCGACTAATTTCATTCCAAAAGTCGTTGGTCTTGCTGTTGCTGGTGCTCTCATCATAGCAGCATTCTGTTTCCTATACATCGTTCTTGGTTGTATCGGTGCACGTGATGGTTATTTTTCGTATAATGACACCGATGAACAACATATCGGTGGCCGAGCATTTGCACTCATACCTCCATCACATCCGAATGCTCATCTCTACATTCCACGAGAATATATGCGTATGGTTGAAAATGCGTATCCACCGCCACTGTCAGCAAAAAATAATACGAATATGGTCTATGCTCAAGCTATTCCACCGGTTCGTCCTCAAGCACAACCATCGACTGTTCATCGAACGAATACAACTATGAGTGTCAATGAAAATAAATCAGCCAAATCCAATATAACCATTGAAATGGACGAACGATTGATCAATAATGAACGAGCAATATCACCGAAATCACGCGAACGTAATCTTAATAAAGTCGTGAAAAACGTCGGACATATTGTTGAAGATGCAAAGAAACGTTATCATGGCGATGTGCCAAGTAAAGTTATTGTTCGTGTCGATGAAAATGCAGCATAAAACAAAACATTCTTCTTTTTTTCAATCATCGATGTGCTTGAGTGTGTGTGTGTGTGTGTGTACGCGTTTTTTTTTCTTCGAATCAAAAGAAAATAGATCGTTTTTATTTCGTTGAACATTTGTTATTATTGTTGTTGTTCTTTTTCGAAGAAAGAATCGACAAGTGTTCAAGTGAGTGTAATCGAGCGGCAAATTCGTTTGTTGATCTATATGTATGCATGTCGGTTAGCTAGAGGGTTCACTAACAAGTATGTCGCAGTAATTTCTAATTGAATTCAATTTGTAGTTATTCATTTAAACTTCTGTACAGATTATTTGTCGATCAAGAAAAATGTCGGTAGTCGAATGTGAACATCTAAAGATTTCTTTTGAATATCTTGATTCCGATCGGAAATCATCGAGATATCGATTCAATTTGTTTCTTTTTTTTTCTTCTCTAGACTAGTAAATTGTTCGAGACAAAAGAAACAAGCCTAGTTGTATATAAATATAAACTTCTCTTGACACTCATCAAGTTGAGAAAATCGGTCATCTGGAGTAAAAATGCAACGTTTTTTTCTTTCTCTCTCTCTCGCGCGCTTTGTCCTGCTGAGTTAGAAAAATCTAATGAAGAGAATTTTTTGTTTTTCTTTTGTCATTAATTTGAATTCATATGTATGTATGTATATAGACATGATTGATTACTTAAAAACGTATAAGTGTGTTAGATTCAAAATTATTATTTGTGTCTGAAGATAATTTGCTTGGTAGAATTGCTTGAGGACGATGAAGTGCAAATGGATGATCATTGATTGAATTCGTTGATGATATACTCGATGAAGGTGATGATGTTGTTGTAGCAGCTGCTGCTAAACTTGCTGAAAGTATGCTACTATAAGGATAATGTGTTGATAGAGCAGCAGCATAAGCGAGTGGATTATAGGCAAATGTTGCTGGAGAAAAATCGGTTAATTTGCCTGTTGAATAGGGGTACATTGATGCTGCTGCTGCTGTTGTTGTTTGAGATGATAAAACTGATTGACATTTTTCAAGATTAACTGCTAATGATTCATTGAATTGCTGTTGTACATCGAATGAATCTTTTGTTGAATATGGAAATGGATAGGAAACTTTTTTTATTAATGATTTTGGTTTACGTCGTGGTCGATATTTATAATCGGGATGTTCTTTCATATGTAATGAACGTAAACGTTTAGCTTCATCGATAAATGGTCGTTTTTGTTCGTCATTTAATAATTTCCAATCGATACCTAAACGACGACTTATTTCACTATTATGCATTTTAGGATTTTCTTGAGCCATTTTACGTCGTTGTCCACGTGACCAAACCATAAATGCATTCATAGGTCGTTTGATATGTTCATTCAATGATAAATTTGAATTCGAAGATTTATTCATCAGACTTAAAACTGAATGCGAATGAAAAAGATTTGCTTCAAAACGAAAAAAAAACACAGAAGAAAATCAATCAATTTTGATTAGCATTAAATTCAAGAGACTTACGCATCATACTTGAATATCCAAGACTAGTTTATTATTTATAAAGTAGGAGAATAAATAGAGTGAGAAGGGAAAATAAGAGACTGACGAGTTTTCTTTTTTTTGCTTCTTCTTCTTCTTCTTCTTTTTTTTTCTATGTGTATACAAAGCGAAACATAATGATGTGAACTATGTGCTGTGCACACTAATAAAGAGAAGAAAAAAATGAATAAGGTCCTTTCTTCTTAATACTTAAAAAGTGTTGTTATTCAAATAGAGACAAGCAAGTGAAGAGAACGAATGAATGAATGAATAACTAATAATAATCATAACAATAAGAATAATAACAACAATTTCTTTCGTATGTGTATGCGTGTGTGTGTGTGTTTTTCCTCCAATAGAATTGAAAGAATACAAACGAACAAGAAAATTAAAAATCGTCATTGGCCATTCACAAAGCATTTCCTTTTCTTCTTTTCTTTCTTCTACTTGTTCGGAAGTAACAAGAGAGAGAGAGAAAAAAAAGAAACTAGTAATTGATTACGATATATAGATAGTGAGAACAATTCATCATTAGTATTTGTATTGACTTTCTATTTAATTAATTGTTATTCGTTTATTTTAATTATTTTGACTGTTAATTAAAAGTTTCGTTTCTTTCTTTTTCTTTTCTGTATTATTGAAAATGCTTTGAAAAGAAAAAGAAAGAAAGAATGATGAAGATGAAAACGACGATTCAAACGGAAGTGAGCATCGAAAGACGGCCAGCAACGGAAACGACTTATTTAGTATCGACAAAGAAATTACAGTTCTCTAGTTTTTCTTAGCTTCATCATCATCATCATCATCGTTTTTTTCTTCTTGAATGAAGAGAACAAGAATAATAGAATAATCATAAAGCCCGGACGCACACACACACACACATACGCGTGTATGTGTTGTTTGTCTGTCCATACTAGTGAGCTGAACGTCTCACCAATTACGAGTCTATTCAATAGTCGATGATCTTCGAAAGAAAATAAAAATAATGATGACGATGAAGAGAGAGACAGAAAAAGAACGTGACGATATGTATATATGATTATAATTAAATTGCAGTTCTTTTTTTTTTGAACACACAGCTTTAGGCTGTAGTAATTGGTTTAAAGTAGATCGAATGATAGCGAGAAAGAAAATTGTCGATGAGTCTTGTTAATAGTAATGAATAAAAAATTGATTGATTATTGTCATTTTGTCGATTTCTTCTTCTTCTTCTTCTTTTCTATCTTGAGTCTGACGGGAATAATATTTTGTGTTGATAGGTTTTTTTTTTCTTTGATAAATGTTTAAATAAATATGTTAATTAGGATTTACATGAATGAATTGAAGAACGATTGTTCGATTAATGATCAAATGAAATCGATCGTGAATGATCAAGAAAAAGAAATTCATGCTCCAATGAATAATGTGATCAATCGTGAGTAGAAGACAATGACAATTTATTTAAAAAAGGAAATAAAAAATAAAACTAACAATAAGATATAAGAAAATATTTTGTGAATATTGACGAACACCAATCGATCCTGAATTTGCATTTGCAGCAGCTTGTGCCGCTGCTGTTGTTGTTGTTGTTGTTGCTACAGATACGATAGCATTATTTTGCATAACACTAGTAATGAAAGTAACGAAGGTTGACACTCGTGTATATATTCCTGGATAGTTTGCTCTAGCACAACCGATACCATATGATGTTATACCTGCTAAAACCCATCGATTATTGACAAAAGACATCAATGGGCCACCGCTATCGCCTTGACATGTATCTAAATGACATGGATTGTTTTCGAGAATAAATTCTTTTTGTTTTTGTCTTTCGAATTTACCTTTGCCACCACCATTAACACCGGCACAAAATTGCACGCTAGTATCATAAATTTGCGAATTTCTGCATTGAGTCGACGTTGATGAAATAATTTGAACAGTCACTTGTCGAAGATATTGCGACATAGTTGATACACCACTTACTGTCGTACCCCAACCAGCAGCAACAACATTCGAACCGTCCGAATACGGGTCGACATTTTGCGATGGTAGACAAATATATTTTATATTCGTACTATTCGTTACGAACGGGCTAAAACGCAGAAGAGCAATATCATAGCTATGTTGTTCTGCATTATAATTTGGATGTATAAAAACTGTCGTAATTTGTCGTGTTTGAGCATTCGAACTTGTATCGGACAGATAGTTTGTACCAGCAAGAATTGATAATGATGATGCAGCCACATTTTGAACACAATGTGCTGCAGTTACGGCGTATTCATTTGATAGTAAAGAAGCCGTGCAAAACGCTCTACCGCTAACTCTTAACGCAACCGCCCATCCCCATGCACCATCAGCGGCTAATTCACCACCGATAATACGTGCTGTCACTGATGTCGAAGATTGTGAACAACCACACGATGCTGTCGTATCACATGTGTATGTTTGAGCAAAGATTGAATGAATAAAAACTAAGCAAATAATCAACGAGAAATAGTACATTGATTATATGTGTTGTCCTACTCGAATAGGCAAGTAATGCACGAATGAATCGGTTAGAATCATTTCGTACGATAATATATTTTGTTTTTGCACTAGCAAAAAACAAAGGGAATAATCTTATTTATCCCTCGAGTGATTATTCATCGGTTGACACTTGCCCACATAATAAACGTAGTATTATTTATTTTTTTTGATCAAGTATCAGTCGAGCGTGACTGACAGAATCTGAAGTCTAGTGACATCATTCGAGATGAATCACAGCTTGTCTATTGCTTCCTCTTCTCAACCAACATGATGATGATGTTGTTTGAGTTTTTCAATGTTAAAACTCGATTATCTTTCACAATTAGGCATTAGTTTAATATGGCTTATGCCCATTCATCCTGCTAAAACATATTATAAATATGATGTTGAAGATTTTCGTTGTTTAATCGATGAATGTCATCAACGTGAAATTTTAGTTCTTCTCGATTTTGTTGCTAATCATACAAATTACGATCATCCTTGGTTTCGACAAGCTCGATCCGATTGTCAGAATGAATATCGAAAATTTTATATTTGGACTGATAGTCAACGAGTTCAACAATTAAGCAACGTTAGAAAATAATTTCACTCAGGCAAAAATCGCTACTACTTTACTTTTAACATATCTTGGTCTAACATTTATTTACTATGGTGAAGAAATCGGTATGTTAGGCATGACATCCAATGATAAATATCGTCGTGAACCATTTCTTTGGTCGACAGATCATACTCAAGGACAAACAACATGGCTCGAACTGAAATTTACGAAAACTAGTAACGATTGTATTCCACTTGATCAACAATTAATCGATTCAAATTCACTTTTTAATCATTACAAAACGTTGATACATATTCGTTGTCAATCGGATATTCTTCGTTATGGTGAATTAAAATCAATTCCTACACGAATACGATATTTATGTTTATTCGAACGATCAATCACTACTTATTATGCATAATATTTCAGCTCGACAAACTCAAATAACAATTTCGAATGATTATAATCAGATTTATTTTTCAATTCAAAATTCTCGTTCAATTTTACAAACGAAAGAATTTCTTATCAATGGATATTCCACTGTTATTTTTTCGCGATAGACTATCTACTGAATCGGTGTTTCAGTTAGAATTTTCGGTTTTTGTTTTGGCCATCGACGATCATTATGTGCCCAAATAAATCTAATCGAAAATAGTTTTGTTTTGTTTTTTCAAATTCTTCGTTGTTTTTATTATCTCAAAATCATACCGATATAGGACACCAGCTAGACCAGCGCCAGATAACGGTCCAATCCAATAGATCCAATGATCTTTCCAAATATTGGCAACAATAGCAGGTCCGAATGAACGAGCTGGATTCATACTTGCACCTGTCAATCCACCTCTGAACAACGAATGATTCGATTTTTCGACCAAAAAACTTTTAGTTTTACACGTACGCTGAAAGAATATTTCCAGCTAATGCAAAACCGATTATAAGAGACGCTAGACCAGTTTTCGATTTCGTATCTAATGCAACAAGTAGAATAACAGTAACTAAGAGATAAGTAATAAAAAATTCGATAGCTAAGCCCTAAAAAAAAAATGAATAAATCAAGATACGTATGGTCTCTTAAATTCATTACTTGTCGCCAACCGATCTTTTCTACTGCATTTAACAGCGTAACACCACCGAAACATGATTCATACGCATTTGACGAAACAATTAAACGTAACATACCAGCAGCACCGATACCTAAAATTGTTTTGAATAAAATAAAATTAAAAAAAAAACATGAAGTGTCTCTATTTTTTACTTCCGATAATTTGCATGAGAATATAGATTATCGCTAAATATATTCGAACTTCACCAGCTATAAATACTCCCAATGTCACACATGGATTTAAATGTGTACCACTAGACGATTATTCTCAAAGATAAATCGAAAAAAAAACAAACATATTATGAATTTTACCTAATATGACCTAGAACAGATTTTCTTTATTGTACAAAAAAAAAGGTCAATTCGAAAATTTTCACAAACCAAAACTTGCTAAAAGTACGATCAATGTAAATCCACCACATAGAGCTCCATTTATAAGTTCTCCATTCGATTGACAAGCATTCCAAAGACTTAACAAAACCAACAAGAACGTGCCTGTCTAAATCACTATTCGAACTATGAAAATCGATCAATCTTTTCGTTTTACTAGTTCAACTAATGCCGGTCGAATAATATTCAAAAATATACTTTGATAAGCCTCTTGAGCATTCGATGCTCCACGAACATGTCTACGATCATTGTCAAACAACTTTTCTCATCAATCGCATCATTCGACTTACTCAAATATACGTACACGATGCATATTGATTATTATCTCGAAGTTTTCGCGCTTAAAATCTCGTGTTATTAATTAAATACGCATGTGTATTGATATACGAAGACAAGATCATCACTTGTAACCTTTCACTTGTCTAAACATTTTCAACATCCGTGTGAAATATTCCAGACGTGTTTCAGAAAAGAAAAGATTGCCTCGAGGTTAATCGTCTTCAGACATTAAATCTTTGATTCATGTATGATATGCAAGTTAAGTCAAGAAAGAATGCGGACATGATGTTCGGTTAATGAAATTATAGCTAGAAGTCATTTTGCGAATGATCAGATCGAAAACGAGAAAAAGTTTTTTTTTTTTTTAACTATTTGACCTTATTTAATGACAAACGAATATATTATGTGAATTTTGTTCTCATACAACATGTAATATGTCTTGATGTGGGAGCATGTTTCATTTTTTTCCGCTTACTTACTCATTCACTAAATGTTTCGAATGTTGTATCGTTGGCTTTTTTGACAAGTCAAGTGGAAAATGAGTCAAAGAAACGAACGAATGCGTTTCAATTTATTTTTCAATGTTAAAGAAGTTAGGTTTTGCCGACATATGAACGCCGGCGGATCAGGTAAGCTAAACACTTCAATCAACATCCTATTAGTTCGAGTGCTTCGTATGTATTTATACGGTTGAAAATTTTCTTTTTCTCTCAGCTTTCGATTTTGTTGATATAACCCATTTAAGTATCGAACACTGGTCATAATTGATCATGATGATGATGATGATATTGATAATATCTTCTGAAGCCCTCGAGCGTCATCAGCCATACGTTCGTTCGTTGATATCAGACTGATTGTGAATGGTATTTAACCTCGAGCAGTTCGTTCTTCTGCTCAATCTGTTATTCATTTTGCGTTTAGAAGAAAATGAGACTAAATCTTTATTTTGTTTAAAGATTAATCGATCGATATCATTGAGATTTTTGCTTTTGTTTTGTTTATTTTATATTATCGAGAGAAACGAACTTTTCTTGAAACATTTATGCTTATTTACGGTTTTTTTTGTCTTGTCATTTACCTTTTGCTTGTAGAAATATTTAAAAAAAAAGATTACAAACATTAATCTGAGTAGGCGTATAATCTTCTCCTGCTCGATTTCGAACCAATGAAAATACGAGTAGATCTTTTTTGTGAACCAATAGAAAATTGAATGATGTAAAAAAAACGAAGAAAAGAAAAGGGCAGATATTCACTGTCGGTAGAAGAAAAAGCCAGAAGACTTTTTTTTTGTGCGCCTCGATTAGTATTTATTTAGTTAATAATAACAGTAGGGGAAAAAAGAAGGCAAAAGAAAAAGTCGATTTTCTTCTTTTCTTTTTATCGACGTCGGCTTTTGTTTTGACTTGCAGGCAAACGAAGTAATAACGACGAATAGAAACATCGGAACTGGTAAAGCATACAACAACATTATCCATCCATACATCGAACGGCCATTAGCATTTTTTCTCTTTCTCTCTCCCTCTCTCTCTTATTTCTCTGTCTTCTCTCTCTCTCTCTTTCTCATACTTGCTCTTTCTCTATTTCACTATCTCACTCGTTTTTTGCCTGCTCTACGTACGCGTTTTTGAGTCGAGCGGCGTTTGCATAGCATTACACATTGTACGAACACATCCGCAAGCGGTCATCTCATGTCATTTCATCACCTTCATCATCATCTTGCCGAAAATTCCTGGCAGGTAAATTGGTTTACTATCGAAATGGGTACTGTGTTCTGCACACACACACACACCCGCACACATGCATGCATATATAAAGAGAAAGAGAGATAAAAAAAACAAGATTTTTATTCGTTTGTACACAGATGTCTTATATGCAATTGACTAGATATGGCTTCGGATAGAAGACAAAGCCGTAGATATTTCGCTAAATCTTTGATTCTATGCATAGGATCGATCAAATAATTTTGTTAATGGTTCATCCATTTCTAATCGATCAGCTAGTCAAGTAGCTTCATCATCCTCATCGATTCCTGTTGCATCGAATTCGGGCACAGTCGATTTTCAACCACCCTATTTCCCGCCTCCATTTCCAAGCGTTGCACATCACTCACATCAAAATCCATTCGATCAAATTCAATCGAATCATTCGCACAATCTCGATTATACACCAACATCGTCCTCATCACCACCATTTGCCAATAATTCAACATCTCAAACATATAATTCGTTGATTCGTTCATCGGGTGTAAATATTGATGAGTCGAATGCACCATTAAGTCATTCGTATGGTGCCTATGCGGAATATGCAGCATCGTACTATTCTCGTCATCCAATGGTTCTCGATCCTGAATCATTACAACTCTATCGAAGTGGAATATTAGGAGCTGATCCGACAGGTCCAGCTGCATTTCGAGTAAATGAGAAAAGAAAGCAAAAGGTGACAGTCAATTATTTTGAGAATCGATTATGTTTAGGTGCCAAATCTTGAAGAGAATGTTTCGACAGGACTTTCGGAACACTATCGAAATTCATTTCAACGAGGTAATTGAGAAATGTTTCATCTATCGAGTGAGGAGAATTCATTTCGAATTTTGTCTAGATCCACGTCGTATTGATAGCAAAGAAGGCATTCAATTAAACTTAGGCGTTGGAAACGGTCCTATAGCACCGACCGATGTTTTTTGCAGTGTTCCAGGTCGTCTATCGTTATTAAGTTCGAATTCAAAGTACAAAGTTTGTGTTGCTGAAGTTCAACGACGTTTGTCTCCACCGGAATGTCTCAATGCATCGTTACTCGGCGGAATTTTACGACGGTAGAAAAAGAATTTCCTGTTTGTTTTTATTCTTTTTTAATCTATTTTTTTTTCTTCCAGAGCAAAATCTAAAAATGGCGGACGAATTCTTCGTGAAAAACTGGAAAAAATCGGTGTTAATCTTCCCGCTGGACGACGTAAAGCAGCTACGGTTACTCTTCTAACATCGCTCGTTGAAGGTTAATTCGAACAAATCTTTGATCTTCATGTATTGTCGTCGTTTTTTGTTTTTCTTAGGCGAAGCTGCACATTTAGCACGTGATTTTCATTATGTTTGTGATCAAGAATTTCCCGCTCGACAATCAGCAGAATATATTAATCGTCAACATCATACAGCACATCATCTTCAAGAACCATGCGGAATTACAAAACGTAAACAAAACATTCTCGCTGCCAAGTAAAAACAAAACGACAGACGAAATCATTTTTCTTTTCAAAAATTCAATTTTATAGACAATTAGTCAAAGAATTTACTGATTTACTGACTCAAGATCGGTCACCATTGGGCACCAACAGTCGTTTGGCACCTGTTCTTGATGTTTCAATTCAACGGCATTTAACACATTTTTCATTGGTTACACATGGTTTCGGTACACCGGCTATTATCGGTGCTATGTCAGCATTTCAAAATTATTTAACTGAATTAAATAAAACATTCGACAAAATGACAAATCCAATTGCCGACAATAAAAAAGATTTGGATGGATTACATTCGAAATCGTCGTAAAATGAAAATAAAACAAACAAAACTGAACAATTTTCGATGTATACATAATTACATTCCAATACTTTGTATTTGTGCGTGTTTTATTCGAATAAAAAAACGAAGACGAAACTCGTTCTTCAGGCTAAATGACAAATAATTGAAATGTCTTTTGTCTTTGTTTATAAATGATTGAGAAAGAAAAAATAAACAAGATCAATTGACGGATGCCGAACACATCTGTCTCAGCTACCGTAGGCTCGATACAAAAGCAAAAATGACTCATTGATAATTAGTTTTTTTCTCTCTCCCTACCCGGTCGTACGCAAGGACAGAAAGAAAGAAGAAGAAGAAGAAATACTTATGACGTAAACTATTTTGTTTTTCTTACTTAACCGTTCCGGTGAATGGGCACAGGTAGATACGACCAAATTCGAACTTATTTCGTTTCTAACAAATGGTGTCAACTGAATCAATAAGTCAAGCTTCTTTGTTATCGCCAATTGGTGAAAATTTAGAAATCTTCAGTTTAATTTGGTTAGATTTAGCTGAAAATGAAATACATAAAAATATCGATGTACAACAACAATTACGAACGATAATTAATTATTTGAAATTATTCGAACATATCGATGATTGCGAACAATATGTACAATCGTTGTCGAAAGATGAACGAATTGTTTTACTTATTCATGAGAAATTAGCTAAGGATATACTCGAACGAGTACATGAACTTCGACAAATAATATCGATTTATATTTATAATACCGATGATATTCAACTGATGAATGCATATAAAAAGGTTTGCAAAACAAAATGATTTTTTCCAGTGCATATAGTTTTTTGTTTTGAAGATTCAATCGATTAAATACGATCTTGATGAGTTATTAAATCAAATGAAAATCGATCATATTAAACGAAAAAAATTAGAAGAACCTTTCATTATAAATATTTTTAATCCAAATCAATCAGCCGATCGTCTATCAGCAACATTCAATTTAAATACGCAATTTCTTCATTCACAATTATTAATACATTTTCTACTACATACAAAATTAACTAACGAACAAATTCTTGAAAATAAAAAAGAATTAATTGACTTACTTAAAAATGAATATCATGAGAATCCGAATCAATTGAAAATTTTACACGAATTCGAACACAATTATTCGCCATCGAATGCGTTATGGTGGTACACACTTGATTCATTTCTCTATCAACTTCTAACGAAATCTTTAAATACAATAAATATCGATTTACTTTATTTATTACAATTTTTTATTCAAGATCTAATACATGAATTAAGTCAATATCAATCATCGAAAACTGAACGTGTCTATCGAAGTTATATGATATCAAATGAAGAATTTCAATTTATGGAACAATCTATTGGTAAATATTTGTCGATCAATCGATTTTGTACGACATTTGTTAATCGTGAACATGCTCTTGATTATTTCAATGATTACGAACAAGATAATAATAATATGAAAAAAATTCTTCTACGTATCGATGCCAATGCTCGTTTAAATAAAAGCAAACCATTTGCTAATATAACGGTTCAAAGTCAAATATCGGATGAAAATAAAGTTTTATTTTCCTTAGGTAGTATATTTCGTCTTGAAAATATACATCGAAATAAGAACGATATTTATATTGTACAATTAAGTTTCGTACCTGACGATCATTCACATTTGAAAACCATTTTTGAACATATTAAATCACAATACGGTGATAATGATACGAATTTACTGTCATTTGGTAATGCGTTGAGACGTATGGGTAAATTAGATGAAGCTGAAAAATGTTATCAACGTGTTCTACAAGATTCAACTTATGATCAAGATTTAATTAGTCGATCGTATCATCATTTAGGTCGAATAGCTGAAACCAAAGGTGATTATGATGTTAGTCTTGACTATCTTCATCAATCATTGGACATTAAAATCAAAACAATGAAATCAACCGATCCAAGTATAGCGCAAAGTTACAATTCAATCGGCATTGTTTATCAACAAAAAGGCGATCTTGATCGAGCACTCGATGCTTTTAATAAAGCGTTAGTTATATGGAAACGTGCGTACGGTCGAAATCATCCGAATGTAGCCGGATGTTATAATAATATGGGCGTTGTTTATAAACGTGAACATAAATATAATGAAGCACTCGAATGTTTTCAACGTGCTCTAGCTATTCGAGAGAAACATCCGTATGTAAATTATTATGATTTAGCTGGTTCATACAATAACATTGGAGCTGTTTACGAACGACTTGGTCATCATGAATTAGCTGTTGAAAGTTACAATTTATCATTGAAAATTAAATCGAAATCTTTGCCTGCTCAACATCCATCGATTGCGTCGACATTGGAAAATCTCGGTTATGTCTATGAAAATCGTGCTGCTCATTTACAAGCTTTATCGTATTTAGAAAAGGCTGCTGTTATCTATCGACAAACACTGCCAGCTAATCATCATGATGTTACTCAAATCGAAGAAAGTATTCAACGTGTTTCATCGAAACTTCAATCGAATAGTTAATTGAATATAAAGACATAAAACTTTATTCGAAAGCAAAAAGAGAAAAAAAAACATTATACATAGAGAATACGAAAATCTAACTGAAAATTGATTAAAAAACACATAGACACACGATTGACAACTAAAATATCATATGTGCACAGTTATGAGTAGCGAGAAAAAAAACAATAAACTCGATAAAAGCGAAAAAAAAAGAATGTAGATGATTAAGAATTGTTCATTACTACTTGTTCAGCGTGAAGATTTGGATCGAGATCGGTTGCGAGACGAATAGCAGCGAGTAGAGCCTAGAAAAAACAACAGAAATGATTCGTTTTTGATTGATGATAGAAGTTAGTTGACCTCGTCAGGATCCATTGTAGGCGATGATTCGCGAGGTGCCGGTGGTCGAACAGGAGGCAGAGGCTAAACAAACGAATATTTGAGAAAGATTTAAAACAAAAACTATACCGGAATATTAACATAAGTCGGTTCGACAACCGGTCGTTTTGGTTTGGTTTCCTAATAGAACAGAAAAAAAACAGCTCGTTCTCATTGACAAAAACAACGTTTTCACTTACCGGTACTTTCGGTGTTTTCGGCGGCGTTACCTGATGAAAAACATCGAAATGAAATTTTAATAGTTGAGAAAGAAAAAATCATCATACCGGTGGTCGTGGAATCGTTTCTCGTTCTTGTTTCTTTCGAACATGAGCGTATTCCGGATCTTTGATAACAACAATCGATTGATCGAAATCGTCATCCTAACGAAAATAGATCGATATCAGAACAAGAAAACAAAACATGTTCATGCATCAGTTAGGATTGCTTTTCACTTTCAATTCGACATGCTCTGTTTACCTTTGAAACTTTAGTTTACTTTCTATATTAAAGTTCGAAATCATCAATTGAGAATGAGAGAAAATCAACGAACACAAGTCAATAAGAATAACTCACCGGCATTCGACGATTGTTGAAGAATGGATCGACACTTTGCGGTCGAGGCATTGGACGAAGAGTCGTTGTTGGTCGACTCGGACGTGTTGTTTCAATATCATCAGCTACAAAAAACAAAATAATTACAATCAAATAACATAGAGAAAAACAAGAAGAAGAAGTTCTAAAGCAAGAGAAGATCTTTTCACCTGTATTATTATTATTATCATCGTCGACTAGAATAGGATTGATTGTCTTTTTCAAAGAGAGAGAGAAAACAAATTGACTTACCAACATCGAGACTTTTCGTCATTCGTTTACTTAATGATCGTTCGAAATCGGGATTCGGCCGATCGAGAAGTAGTTGTCGTGCTTGATGATAAGTGTACGTTCCTGTGTAACGAAATGTCGAATTGAAACGAGGCAAAACGGGTCGTTTGCGAATTTCTTCAGGTCGACGAAGTCTAAATCAACGATCTTTTGTTGTAAAAAAAACAGAAAAAAAATCAATATTCGTACCGAAAAAATGCGTGATGTTCAACTGCAATCTTCCAAAGTGATTTAGCAGCACGATACGATGGCAATTTAAAGCCAATCGTACTTTCATATCGATCGAACTAGACAAAACAAGAAGTACAAAAAAACCATCAAACGACTCTCTTTCGAAATACGAACATCGCTCGGACGAAGTTTGATAAAAAAATATTTTCTCTTATATGAAATCTTCAAAATCTTCGGCCAAGCAAATCGATTGATACGAAGTTTATCTCGGTAGATCAATAAACCATTGGCTGACACGCCAATTTTAATGTCGACATTTTCCGAATCCTTAAAACATTCAAGGTCATTTCCTCTTTTTTGCATCAAATTATTTATTCATACTTGAGCGTTATGAATATCAACACCGTACATGGCGAGTTTCTTTGCATTTTCAAGGAAATGTAGGTCAGCTGCATTCGGCGGTTGACCTCTGTTATCATTAAAAATGAATTTCAAATTCAAAAAAGACAAGTTCGTACTTATGCCGTTTATGTTGCTCAAAAATACGACGTAATAATTCGTAATCTTCTGAGGGTGCAAATGGTAAACCTTTCAAATAATCAGGTGTTGTACCATGATCGAATTCACTGTAATCTCCTAATTCTGCTTGAGCTGTGTATGAACCCAAAAGTGCATAAGTAACAAACGAGCAGGGCAATCTGAGTTGGCGATGAAAGAGGAAAAAAAAGAGTACACATCAAATTAATCGAAATGAAATATTTGAAAATCATGCACGTACTTTCCAGACTTAATATCATAACGCAATTGAAGACATAATTGATATCTAAAGATTGAATCATGTGTTTATTAATTGTATATCATTATCAATAGAAATTCATCATCTCCGCCTACTTCTTCTGTTTTCATTCAAAAGAACTCAGTCATGAGAAATAATTTTCCCTTTCGGATGTATAGTTTAAACTCGTCTAAGAAATAAACGCCTACCGAGTGAGATCCTCTTGTAACAAAGCTGGTTCAGGTGGATAGAATTTAACTTGAAAGTAAAAAACGGGTGCAACACCTAAACAAAATCGACAATCTCATTCATTTCTCTTAATCAATCAAAAAACACAAGACCTTTCAATTGACTTCGAATGCGTTTTTCATTATCTAACCAAACCTACGAACAGACCCGATAAACAAATCGATTCCGAGCCTTTCGATGAAAACATACTCGTGTCTCTTCATTATTCAAATATGTTAATCCGAAATAATCCTTTTCTTCTAGTTGAATCATGTCACAGACACGATTGTATAATATTTTGCCGATATCATCTTTCTAGAGAACGAAAAAAGAAATCGATTCTGTCAAACTCCAGACAATGAATTCACGTACGCCAAAATCAATATAAACGTCAGTTGCATCCAAAAGAAAGATATGAGCTTGTAATGGATTCGGTTTTTCTCTTGTTCGACTTTGACTTTTTTTACGTTCTTTTTCTTGTTGTTTGTTCGATTTTTTCTCAGCATTACGAACAGGTTCGTAATCGAGAACGGGCTGTGGAATTTGATTATCATCGTCATAGCCCATCGAACCACTTAAACGATCTGTATCAAAACTATCGCCATCATTGATCGTACCAACTTGAAGCTAAAAAAGGAAGATCAATTCGAAAATATTCATTCTAATTGAAAATCTTTTACATTTGACTGTGAATAATTCATGATGACCTTGAATGATGAACTATCGAGAGATTCGATTTATGTGTTTCGTCGATCGCAATGTACAAGAATAGGAACAAAAAAATTTGACAATTAAATTACCAATAAGTGTCATTAGTTCGAAGAAATTCATTCGAATTTTTTTTCATCATTAAAAATTTATTTTCAAATCAAAATTCATATTGGATATTTATTATTTAGATTTATCTCCGAGATAAATAATCGATAGATGTCGCTTGCCGTCGAGTTGCTCAATCTTCATTGAATATTTATTAAAACTAAAACGAACAAAAAAAACTCATCATTATGCTTGACTGTTTGACCTGGGAGTATAATCGAAGTATTTAAGCCGTAGAAAATAAGTTCACATAAACAAGTTGATGATCTGTATGAGCTCACGGTAGAATCATAAAAATGATGACAATAGATACGGATATAGTGTAATTTCCTTTCGAAATATCTATTTTTTACTTTTTCTCTAACTATAAAGATGATAATCGCGTCTCATATTCAATTCTAACATTTCAGATTTGGAAATCATTTTATTTTCTTCTTACTTTTTTGCATTAATAGAAAATGAAAGCTCTACTTTTCATAACCTTATTCTTCATACCATTATTCTACGCACAACAATATCAAACTGAATTCGATAATAACGATGATGTGCTTGTGCCACGTTCAATAGCTGCACGTTATTTATGTAAAATAGAAAAAACAAATCTTCTTTGAAATGATTCTATTTTTTGCTGTTGTTGTTGTTCTTTTCAGTTGGTCTACCCGTTCGACGATATTCGAATCCAATACCTTTCGACAGTTCATCATTATCATCCGATGATAGTATTCCTCAACAACGTGGTAAACGTATCTATTGGGAAAATCTCGCATTTCATGCGTCCGATTTCAATCAGAAAGCCAAAAAGCTCTGACTCAATATCCCTGATAGAACCTTGTTGATGTTGTCTCATCGAAATTGAAATCAATAATAAAATTTAAAAAAAAAAACAACAAAAATTCGAAGCGCATTTTTTTGTTGTTGCTTTTTGTCATTATGAATTCATCGTTTCAATGTTGGTTTTGTGAAGAAAACCTTGAGAATTGTCGTTATGTTATTCATGAAAATTTTGCACTTTGTTTTCAATGTTTTGACAAAAATTATGCACATAAATGTGTTGAATGTAAACAATGTATTGGTATTGAAACATCAGTGAGATTGAAATTGAGATTCACCGAGTTGTTCAACGCTGCCTGTAAACGTTTTTTGTTTTTTTGAGGGAATTATTTTTCAAGATCAAACTTGGCATAGATATTGTTTCATTTGTTCGATTTGTCAACAGACATTAGTTGATCAACAATTTGCGTATGAAAATGAGAAATTCTTCTGTCGAATCTGTTTTATTCAACAATTTGCACGAACTTGTCATCGATGTAATCGATCGATTGAACCCGGTAGAAAGAGAATTTCTATTTCGAACGATTTGCACTTTCTCAGGAGAGAAAATCATCGAATATAAAACGAATATCTATCATCAAGCATGCTTTCATTGTCAATCATGTGAACAGAAATTAATCAATTCGGAATTCTACGAACATGATCAATACATTCTTTGTATGTCATGTTATTTACGATTGCTCGTTGTATATTGTATCAAATGTCATCAAGTATATAGAATTCATTTTTAAAGATCTTTTCGTTGTTCTTCTTCTTTTTAAAGGCGATTGAAAACGATGGTTTGATCTATCATAATCATCCGTTTCATTTCTCATGTTTTATCTGTACGATTTGCAAACAATCGATTGGCAATCAACGATATGTTGAAATTGACAGTCAAGCTTATTGTTTAAATTGTTCGAAGAAAATCTAAATAAAATTCCGTTTTTTCGTTAATTTATATATTCTCATAAAACCGGCCTTTATTTTAATTAAAAAAAAAGAAACATATTTAATGTATTGCATATGACCTATGTACAACGAGAACAATAACAAGAGAAAAATGTCCTAGTCTGTCGGTAAATTGAGAGATAATACTGGAGTTGATTGATGAAGATGTTGATGGTTTTTTTCAAGAGTAGAAGAAATTGGATATGTACCAGTTGATGAACTTAAACGATGAGTTTCGGATGAAATAGGAGATGATGGAAGACTTTCATCATCACTTGCTTCGTAATCAATACGTATATGATCGTTTGAAAGCGATGGACGACGTTGAAATGTTTGAAGAAAACGAAGACGCATGACCTAGAAAAATGAATGAAATTGAATTATTTATCGAGAAAGAAAAACGAACTTCATCTTGAAGTTCAACAAGTTTGTCTTGTAGATCTTTATCATCGAGTATTTGACTACGAGTTATTAATTCTTGATTCTAAAATATGATTGATTTTTGAGAATTTAGACGAAGAAGAAGAAAAAAGCTAAAAATTTTACTTGAACTTCAAGTTCAGCTATTCTTTGGCGTAGATCACCGATTGTTTGAGTACTTTCTGCTTCACGAATGCGTATCATCATTGAATCTTCTTTTTGCTATTCAAAGAACAAAAAGAAAACAATTCGAAAGATAAGATACGTAATATTTCGTTTTACTCGTAGTGCTCCATCGTTCATTTGATTTTTCATTTCATTGACTTGTGCTCGTAATTCATTCTCTCGCACTCGACTTTCATCTAAATCCAGACGAACCCGTTGAATTTCTTCGTCCTGTCGTTTGATTTGATTATGTAGAACTTGTTTTTGTGTTTCGATATCCATGAGTTTCTGAGAGAGAATCTTATTATCACAATCGGTTTGAGCTTCACGCATTTTTAATGAAATCAATTCATGTGCTATTAAATCATAAGCATCACTATTCGGTGTATTTTTCATACATGTACTTTCATGTTGTTGCCATTCACGATTTAAATCAGCTATACGTTGACGAAGTTCGTTCATATTAACTTGTGCTTCGGCATCGCGCATTTTAACAAGTGTTAGTTCTTCTTGAAGTATAGCTATTTCAGTGTTGGGTGTCGAATGTAATCGACGATTTTCTGTCGATAATCGATCGATTGTTTCATGTAGAACGTCTAATTCATTTTGATTTTTTGTTATTAAAAAATCCGAGGTATTCGTTGATTGAAGTGGATTTTGTTCGTGAGTTTGAGGCAGGTGATTATTATTATCATCATCATCATCAATGTGTTTTTTTAACGTACAATTTTCTCGTTTCAATTGATAGGATTCTTCAGCATACTGTGCATTCAATACTTGACCTTCAATTAAACGATTAGCAAGCGTCGCACTTTCCTTGATAACAAAAATAGATGCAAATTTTGTTTCTTTCTTGTTGCAAATATTTACTTTTTCTAAATTTTCGACTCGTTGTTTTAATAGTCGATTTTCGTTTCGTAGTTTCTAAAAACAACAATCACCGATAAACCAACGAACGAACGAAGAAGAAAAAACAGACGTACACGTATTTCAATTTGTTCTTCCTGTTCTTCTTTACGTAGAACATTATATTCTTTTTCGAATCTAATCAAAAATATGCTTGTGTAGAGTTAATGCCAAAGGCACAACAATGAAATTCTAAAAATTTCGATTTACTTTTTCATTTTTTTACTGTTATAAGGAAGTGTAAATGCACGTTGAAATAACGAATCATTGTCGGTTTCACTTTTAATTGGTATTTCTTTTTGAAAATACTAAAACGAATATACAAAAGGATAATTACAATGATTTATATCGAACTTATTCTCAGACAACAAGGACTTTGACTTTCGTTTTTTGTATACATGTCTGTTGCCTTTATAGGTGAGAATATAACCATTATGTCAATAAATACTTTTACTTATTCTGATTACGATTTGCGAAAGAGGCAAAAAAACGTCGAAAGTTTTGTTTCTTTTCGTCGATTTACTTACGGATGTAACCGCTGAAACCGAACCTTGAACGGTTTTCAATGTTTGAGCGCAATGTTCAGCTAGACGATCTTGAACAGCGTGTAAACGACGATCCATGCGTAGTAATCAACGTATGTTGATGAGATACAAGGCTCGATACGGATGCCTATTTTTTTTCTTTTTTTATTCTCTCTCTCTCTCTCTCTCTCTGTTCTCTCTTCTTTCTTTCGTTCTTCGTTTTTTCTTTCTTTTTTTGTGAATTACAAATGTCTCCACCTTCGTTTGGACAGAACAAAACGCGCACATACACAATCGTTGCAGCAGCGGTGGTGTCATTTTATTCTCTCGGCTTTTTTTTCTCTCCACTTTCTCTCTCTCTCTCTCGTTTTTTCTTTTCTCTTTTGTATTCTCTACTTGAATGAATCGAAACATATATATACATTCATACACAACTGACTTGATTGAGTACACACATAGATGCATATATATATATATAT
>ERZ778024.1335-NODE-1335-length-30073-cov-58.203378_pt1 | contig 30073 bp, 37 predicted proteins | sample MGYA00375754_ERZ778024 | MGnify/ENA primary metagenome ERZ778024 (study PRJEB29350, sample SAMN05389827) | bioreactor metagenome | isolation source: Thiocyanate bioreactor | place: South Africa: University of Cape Town | collected 2014-02-18 ...
TCTTCTTTGTTGGGATGACTGTGTTACGTGGAATGATTTTCGTCATAACACCACCGACGGTTTCAATACCCATGGTTAATGGATTGACATCGAGTAAAACGATATCACCAGTATCTTGTTCACCTGAGAGAACACCAGCTTGAACGGCTGCTCCGTAAGCAACAGCTTCGTCTGGATTGATACCTCGTGATGGTTCTTTACCGTCGAAGAATTCTTTGACTAATTGTTGAACTTTCGGAATACGAGTCGAACCACCGACAAGAACGACTTCAGCAATATCGGATTTTTTCAAGTCTGAATCTTCTAAGACTTTTTGTACGGGTTTCATTGTCGATCGGAATAAGTCCATGTTGAGTTCTTCGAATTTGGCACGCGTTAATGTTTCACTGAAATCTTCATTATCAAAGAATGATTCGATTTCGATCTTCGTTTGATGTTGAGATGATAATGTTCGTTTAGCTTTTTCAACTTCACGACGGAGTTTTTGAACAGCTCGGTTATCTTTTCGAATATCTTTGCCCGTTTTCTTTTTGAATAATTTGATAAAATGTTCCATAACACGTTGATCAAAATCTTCACCACCTAAATGAGTATCACCACTTGTAGCAACGACTTCGAAAACACCATTATCAATCGTCAATAATGAAACATCAAAGGTACCACCACCCAAATCGAAGACTAAGATGTTCTTTTCGCCTTCTTTCTTATCTAAACCATAGGCGATGGCAGCAGCTGTTGGTTCATTGATGATACGCATAACATTCAAGCCTGAAATAGTACCAGCATCTTTGGTTGCTTGTCGTTGAGCATCATTGAAATAAGCTGGGACAGTAACGACAGCATGAGTAACTTTTTTACCGAGATAAGCTTCAGCGATTTCACGCATTTTACCAAGAACCATAGCTGAGATTTCTTCTGGAGCGAAGAGTTTTTGTTCTTTGCCTGTATTAATTTGAATGATTGGTTTCGAGTTCTTTTCGATGACTTTGAATGGAAAATGTTTGATATCTTGTTGAACCGTTGGATCACTGAATTCACGACCGATGAGACGTTTAGCATCAAAGACTGTGTTTTCTGGATTTGATGTCAATTGATTTTTCGCAGCATCACCAATGAGACGTTCACCTTCTTGTGTGAATGCGACATAGGATGGTGTAATTCGATTACCTTGATCATTAGCAATGATTTCAACTCGACCATTTTTGAAAATACCAACACATGAATATGTGGTTCCAAGATCAATACCGATCACGGTTCCAACATCTAATCATAAAGAGATAATGTTGCATGAAAGAGAGCATAGAGAGAGCGAGGGAGAGCTTACCTTTTTTGTCTTCTTCAGCGGCGAAGGAAAATGTAAAAGCAGTAGCTGCTATGAGTAGCAGAATGGCGTATATCTTCATGTTTATTGAGCGTATAACTTTATTCTAATGAATGAGAGAATGAGAGAAATAAGCTCGTATTTATTTGGTATGAAACTAGGGCGAAGTAATACATACGTGTAGTCTCTCTCTTTGGGCTGATGGATGAATATGCTGTCTTCATTTGATTGGTCCAGCGAGGTAGTTTCGATGACGTCGAATGTACGTGTAAGCAATGAGAAGAATTCGAACAAATTGAAGTGACGAAAAATGAAAAAAAGTGAATAAATACGTTGTTGTGTGAATATTCGAAAAAGGAAATTATTTTTATATATGTAATTGACTTTCGAACAAATCAATTCGATCAATAAACTAGCGACATCTTTTCGAAAATATACGAAAATACCAGAAAATTCTTCGAGAAATCTCGTTGAATTTCAGAATTACTTAATATATTCCACTAAGATTTCATTAACTCAAAAAAAAAACTATCAAGTTTAATTATTATTGTATCAGCATATGTACTAATCAAATTCGTCGAAACATAGCTCAAAGATTTCTTCATCGAAATTGTCATGTATTCGAATTGAAAATCTCGAATTTTCACTTCTAGTTTGTCCATTATGTCTCGTGTAATCGTTAAAAATCTGCCTAAAAAGGTATCCTACATTGTCATGCTGAAAACATCGATTTTATTTCGATAAATTCTAGGTAAAAGACGAACAAGTTCGCAAACATTTCGAAGCATTCGGTCCTATAACCGATCTACAGCTAAAATACACGAAAGACGGTGCTTTTCGTCGTTTTGGATTTGTTGGCTATCTAAACGACGAACAAGCTCAACGTGCTATCGATAAACTCAACAAAACCTACATCGGTACATCGAAGATCATCGTCGAGCAATGTTTCAATTTGAATGATAGCAATCGTCCTCGACCATGGAGCAAATATTCTCAACAACCAACGCCTCAACCATCGAAAGATGAACCGAAAATCAAAAGCAAACAAAAAGGAAACAGTCAATTAGTCGATGCCATACTCGGCGATCTTAAACATGATGAAAAATTCAAAGAATTCGTTCAAAATGTCGATTCAATGAAAAATAGCGAACAGATCATTTGGAATGATACGATGAAAACCAAAGAAAAGTCCGACGAGAAAGAAACACCGAAAAAATCAAAGAAAACCATCGCTGTATCTGCAATACCAACGACTCCAACTGAAGACGAACAACACAAACGTCCTCGATTTATGATAAAAATCTGTGGTATTCCTTACAGTTCGAAAGAATCGGATATTCGTGAATTTTTCTCTCCGATTTCTCTTGTTAATTGTCGATTAATTCACAATCGTAAGACAAATGCGTTGTCAGGCGTTTGTTGGATCGAATTAGAAAGTGAAGATGATTTAAATAAAGCGATGCAAAAGCAAAAAACAGTTTTAGCTATTAAAAAAACCGGTGAACATCGATATTTAGAATTGACAGCATCTATTAAAAACAAAGACCTATTAAATAAAACAGTCAGTGAAAAATTCAAACCATTGAAAACCTACGAGCCAATATCGGAATCAATTGGTGAAACAGGCGAATTATTTGTTCGAAATCTTTCCTATCGAACAACGGAACAAGATCTCGAACAGCTTTTCAATCCATTTGGACAAATCACAAATATCAACATGCCAATCGACAGTCTAACTAAACAGCCCAAAGGTTTTGCACATGTTACGTTCATGTTTCCTGAACACGCTCTCCGAGCGTTCAATGAACTCGATGGACACGCATTTCAAGGTCGTTTACTTCATATTCTACCTGGTAAAAGTCAAAAACAAGAAACCAATGAAAATTCTCTGCCAACATCGATCGCAACATCGAATGAACAGAATTGGAATACGCTTTTTCTTTCATCGAATGTCATTGCTGAGATCATGGCCGAACGATACGGACTCGATAAATCATCGATTGCCAGTTCAACGAAAAAAGACGATAGTCTCGCTGTTCGTCTCGCCGTTGGTGAAACACAAATCATTCACGAAACTCGACAGTTTCTTACTGACAACGGCGTTCAATTGGACACATTCAGTCAAGTTCTTCCCAATTCTAAACGTAGTAAAACGATTATACTCGCGAAAAATCTACCGATTAAAACACGTGATCAAGATCTACGGATTCTTTTCGAAAAATACGGTCAATTACAACGGATTATTCTACCGCCGTACGGACATTGTGCATTGATCGTTTTCGAACATCCACAAGAAGCTCGACAAGCTTTCAAACAATTATCCTATCGAAAATTCAAAGACAATCGACCATTGTATTTAGAATGGGCGCCAGGCAATGTGCTTTCAGATAAAGTTCAATCCGTAAGTCTAAGTTTCTTTTCTGTTTTCACACTCAACAGATAAGATTAAAAAAAATAAGTCAAAAGCAGAAATGGGCATGTTGTTAATTATCATTATTTAAATATCGTGTTGTAGACGGAAGAGAAACAGGTCGAAGTACCCGAAATAATCAATGAAGTGGAAGATGAACAACCCGAAGAGCAAACATTTACATTGTTCGTTAAAAATCTCAATTTTCAAACAACAGATGAAGATTTACAAGATGTAAACAAATTGAAATCTCGTCTATTGACTAATAAACTAATCGAGATTCTTTTGTAGCATTTTTCATCGATTGGTCCTTGTCGAGCCTATGTAGCAAAGAAGAAGGATCAAAAAAATCCCGGTCAATTACTATCAATGGGCTATGGTTTTGTTGAATATTCGTCATCGAAATTACTCGATGAAGCGCTAAAACAATTGCAAAATTCGACTTTACAAGATCATCAATTGGAATTGAAACGATCCGAACGAACAATGAAATCAACGTAAACAACAACAACAAAAGCGATTTTTCTCAAGTTCGGATTGTTTTTTTTTTGCTTAGGGAGACAAACAAAGGAATTAAACGTAAACGTCAAGTCGAAAAACAACAGCAAACCAGCAAGATTCTTGTGCGAAATATTCCATTTCAAGCGAATATTCGAGAAATTCGCGAACTATTTCGTGTGTTCGGTGAATTGAAATTCGTTCGTATGCCGAAGAAAATCGATGACGAACACCATCGAGGCTTTGGTTTCGTTGATTTTATTAGTAAAAATGATGCTAAGGTTTGTTAGACACAGAGAAACACGCGAAACAAGCTCGTTGATTTGATTATAGAATGCATTCGAAGCGCTTTGTCATAGTACTCATTTGTATGGACGTCGATTGGTCCTTGAATGGGCTGACGAAGAAACAGAAACAGTCGAAGGACTACGAAGAAAAACAGCTGCTGAATTCGGTAATTGAACGTTGAAAAGAGAAGTTTTTTTTTTAATTTTATTTTGGAATTCGATTTAGATCTGAATACGAGCGGTAAACGTACGAAACGATCAGAATTAATGAGTGATCTACGTAAAATGGGTGGAAAGGATCAAGGATCAGAAAAACAAACTCAGGACGATGAAGAAGACGAACAATAAATAAAGCGAAATCCGTTTTTTTTTCTTGTTTTCTTCGTACACATTTTGTGTTTGTTGTTATTGTTTTGTTTTCTAATTATTATTATCTTCAGATGAAAGAAAAGAATATGAAGAACTTTTCATTAAATATTAAATCATTGTTCAACAACAAGATTACATAACAACAAATCATGGTGACTTGAAGGTCATTATAGTATTTTTACATTAATATTATCACTGGAAATTATTCTCTTGTTATATGAGAACGCAAAAGAGGAACGAGAGAAAAAAAGAAATATAGAAGTTCGAATAAGACATAGCAGAGTGTCAAATAGGCGGTTTTGGATCCTTTTTTTAAAGGGGCGCGTTGCCGAGCGATTGCATTCATGTTTCTTCGAGAGAACGAGAGACTGAAAGAGAAAACCAGACTGTTATTATAGACAGAAAAAAGAAAAAAAAAGAAAAAAAACTGGGAGAGAATCTTTCCTTCTCGATCTAAGAGTTGCGTCGACGAAAGAGAGAAAGAAGAGAAAAATATATATATATATTATATTATATTAGAAGAAAAGGAAAGAACATATTCAAGTACAAGTCGTTTTTCTTTGGCCTTCGAATAGACTATTATAGGGGTGTGGACAGTTGTGCCTATTCTAAACTAAACTAATCTGACGATTACATCGAAATAAAACGTTAATCTTTTAAATTTGTATTTAGAGAATTATGGGCACGACTAAAACAATCATACTTGTCGACGGTGAAGCTCCACCTTCATTAATTCCATCGCGTCGTTTCACCTTGGCATTATTAGTCTTTTTTGCATTTATTATTCAATATGCTCAACGTGTTAACTTACCAATTGGAATTGTTTGTATGGTTAATCGAACGAAAGTTCTTGAACAACGATTGAGTTTAGCAACAGAAATAACGATCAACAATGACGTATTTGTTCATGTAAATAATGACAGAGTCTATTTGAAATCGACGACAATAAAACCAATTCTCAAGCAAATTGAAAAATTCAATTTTCTCGACGAGAAACAATTCAATTGGGTCGAATTTCAACAACAGATTCTGCTCGGAGGCTACTGGTCGGGATACATTTTCACACAGATTCCGGGTACATTTATTGATCTACATCCTTTTCTTTTTCCTCTATATGCGCGTCTATTTAAATTGATTTAGGAGGATGGTTGGCAACAACGTTCGGCGCTAAATGGGTCTACGCAGGTTCATTAGCAACAAGTTCAATAGCTACTCTTGCCTTAATGCTCATGTATTTTATGTCAAGTACACAATTCATATTAGTTCTCGTTCTTCGTTTTCTTGTTGGCCTTGCACATGGCGTTCTTTTCCCAGCTACCATTGCTCTTTGGTCTGTTTGGGCCGTTCCACAAGAACGTAGTACGCTTGTATCGATCGGTTTTTGTGGTACACATCTCGGTACATCATTAACTATGCTTGCTGGCGGTATTCTCTGTCGGTATTTCTCATCGGGTTGGATGTATATTTTCTTTGTTTCGGGTGTATTGGGCTTTGTTTGGTTAGCTTTATGGATACCATTGACATCAAATTCTCCGGCTACACATCGAACAATTAGCAATCACGAACGAGATTACATTATGACTTTAACAGGTAATACAGGAAAGAAACGTTCAATGTCATTGTCGTCTGTACCATGGAAACATATATTTACATCGAAACCACTGATTGCTTTGATTATTTCGCATATATCGAATTTATTTGGTTTATTTTTCTTTCTAACGAATTTGAGTAAAATCTTAACTGAACTCTATCAAGTACCAACACAATTAACTGGTTATATACTAGCATGTGGATTTCTTCTTACACTTTTATCTAGTCTATCATCAGGTTTGAACAATTCAATTTGACGAAAGTTTTTGTAAATCTTTTCGTTTTTTTTAAACAGGTATCATTGCTGATAATCTCGTTCGAACTAATGTAATCACATTAACAACAGCTCGAAAATTTTTTAATTCACTCACATCTTTCGTTCCAATTTTCTGTATGATTTCATTCTATTTTTGCGATTCATCCAAGCAAATTCTCGTTATTATAACTGTTCTTACCTATCTAGCTGCATCGGGTAAGTTAATGTGTTCAAGAAATTAGCTTTCCATGAAATCTGACATTGATGATAAATTCATTCTAGGACTTGGTTATGGCAGTGGTTATTGCGTGAATTTTGCTGATGTTGTGCCAGCTTATTCGGGAATTATATTTGGTCTTGGTAATACATTTGCGTCATTAGCTGGTGTCATTGGAAATATTGTTGCTGGTGTCGTTGTTAATCGACCTGTTTTAGAACAATGGCGAAAACTATTTGTTATGTTTGGAATTGTTTATTTTATTGGCGGAATTGCTTTTCTTTTATTTGGTACAGCTGTGCCACGTAAATGGGCGAAATTTCAATCAGCCGAAACAGCTAAACAAGACAAATTGAATGACGAAGAAACTGTACCCATGAATGAACAAGTCAAAGTTTAAAATTGAATGAATGAATGAATGAGTTTATTTATTTTATTTTTTTCTTTCTTCCGTCCACTGTGATCCATGAGAACAGTCAATTATTTTATCGACAAAAAAACGACATTCTTACGATACTATAGAACAATATATTCTTATTATTCAATATTTTAATTTTAGTTATTTACTATACATATATTTTATTCTCAATAGAAAGATTTTTTTGGTCCTTTTTTTTTGTCGTACATATATATATACGTGTGGTGCAATATCAGAACCTTTTTTTTTTCTTCGTATTTGTCATTTTCTCGTTTTATTCGAAAACCTATTTTAAAAATAAACCTTGCATTTTAGTTTCTCTCTTCTTGTCTTTAGTTAATCAACTATGAATAGAATACACTAATGACTAGTTAGTTTTCATGTCGCAGACAACCATTTATCAAAATACCGGATGTAATTTCAGTGAACTTGAATCATTATTTTTTTTCTTCTAATAAAAAAGATCTATTTTTAAATCTCTTTGTCAATGATGTCAATTTTAATAATTCTCAAAAAAATCTTCTAGATGAATTTCATTTCGAACGTTGTCTTTCGTATTACAACTCGACAATATTTAATTAACTGTCGAACGTATAAATCTAATCTTTCCTATGAGAAATTATTTCCGAAGTGTCAATCACTTGATGTCGTTCAAGGACCAGTTAAATCAGTACGTCGCCCTCGCTTTTTTTTGTCTTTATAATAAATAAGTGACAAAGAAAAGCTTTAATTATATTATTTTGATGTTTTAGCCAACGGCTGAATCAACAGGAAATGAGAAATTCAACGGATTTATTCCTACAGGTTGAAGTCAAACGGTGTTAATCTGACAATAAAATTAATTTCGGTTTCTATTTTAGATAAATTAGAAATAAACCATCGACATTCTCGAGGTCCTGGCGGACAACACGTGAACAAACATTTAACTGGTGTAGAAGTACGATTTCATTTGGATAAAGCAACATGGATACCTGATTGGATTAAACCACGTTTTCGAGAGATGGTTTGTTGTTTTTTTTCCCGAGTGAAATCACGTTTTGGTTTTTTAATTGTAGAATCAAACGCGTATTAATCGTGATGGTTATTTTATTATTTTCTCTGATGAAACACGTCATCGATTGTTAAATCAAGCTCAGTGTTTAGATCGTATTCGCGCATTAATTCGCGAAGCAAGTGTTGTTCCAAAAGGATTAACTGAAGAAGAAAGAAAAACAATCGAAAAACGGTAGATTAGTTTATTTTCCTAATCGATATTATCAATTATTTGTTTACGATGTTCTAGAAAAGCTGCTGCGTCAGAAGAACGTGTTATTCGTAAACGTATACAATCAATGAAAAAACAAGATCGTCATCCATCGTTATCAGATTCGAACTGATGTGTGAAACATTGTTTGTTTTTTAATATTTTTTGTTATAATAGACCTATAAAACATAAATACACATATTAGAACAGGAGATAATAACGTTCTTCGACAGTGGACGGTTTATTTTTAGGAAAAGGGAAAATAGAAATCAATGTTTTAATGAGTTTTTAAATAAATTAGCAAGATCTTCATGAGTTTTACATCTAAAAGCAAAGAATAATTCAATCAAATCACATTACATTATCACTATGATCAAATCATACCCGTCAATAAATTGTTCTTTGCTTAATTTTTGATTTTTATCTAACTCAAACATATTAAAAATTGCAGTTGCAATTGAATCGGCATCTAGATGTTCCTTATTAAAAACCAATCCTACTGCAGTGTCAGCAAAGTTAACCATTTCATCATAGCTAATATAACCATCACCTGATGTATCCAAACTAAAATAAAAGACGAATGAGTTTATTATTTATCGGATATCTATCGGTTTACATGCTGAATACGAGTCGTAAACTGCTATCTAACTCATTCTTTGTGATCATAGCACAAGTCAGAACAAATTCACTGAAATCAACGGATCCATCGGCATTTGTATCAAATACGGTGAATATAAAACTATACAATCATATGAAAATGAAAATATTCGATTGTGTAAACATACTCAACCGTTTCTTTGCTTTGCATGTTCGGATCAGTAAATTTCATAAAATAATTGATAAATTCTTTTTTTTTCATTCTACCAGACGGAAATTTTTCGATGAAATCCTGGGCAATAATTCTTCCATTGATTTGTTATTCATATATTCTTATGCTTACTTTGTAGAACGCTCGAATATCTTAAAGTACAAGTAAAAAAAACATCTATGATTTGATACATGATATAAACATACATTCTTCGTTCAAAGTCGTATTTGCTTTGAGTACATCGAGTTCTAATAGAAGAAAAAACGATTTCATGAATTCGTTAGCTAATTACTAAACCTTCTTGTCGAAGTTCTCGTGATATATTTTTCTTGCTTGTATTACCTCCCATACTTACAAAACAACAACAACAACTCTGATAGCTACTATTTTAATTTTAGAATTGTTTTTATTCAAAAGAAAAGAAACGAAAGAAAAAGACGTTTGCACTCGTTGTTTAAACTTCAAATTTAATTGCATTGTACAATTCGGTATCGATAAAACCATCATTGAGATTGGATATTGTCATAATCGTTTCCAATGACGTACATCGGGACAATAATCGACGTCCAATTTCTAATTCTTTCATTTTTTCATCGTTTTTTCTATCATGAAAGAAACAAATAATAATAGCCGATCGACGCTAGTTATTATATTGATATTATAGATTTCGACTTGGAAAACTACCAGTCAACCAGTTCGTTTTATATAATTACGTTTTGAATAAAATCAAGAAATCAATTTTCTTTTTATTTTATTAATAAAACCGTGCGAATATATAAAAAAAACTATATGTTAAAAACAATGACTGCGAGTTTTTATAATCTCATTGATTCATTCATCGTATTTGCTAGTTCTTGATGATATTGATGATGATGTTCATCATGATTGATTGAATCATGTAGACAACGATCGAAATTCGAATCATGTACTTGATTAATTGGTATCGATGATTTATATCGATAGAATGAAAGATCTTCAACTGTTGCTTGTACTGGTCCTTTGCCAATGGTTTTACAATGTTCATTGAATAGATTTAAAACTTTATCATGTCGATATTCTAAAAATGTTCGAATATCATCTAATGAGAAATCTTTTTCCGATGCATAATAAATCGATGTTAAAGCCGGCGCAAGAAATGGCCATTTCGTTCGAAGATTAATTAATTCATCGTACATTCGATATTTATCACCATTGCCAAAGAATGTTTTCTCCCAATCGGGCTGTTCATGATTATTCGTATGCACATTCGATGAATCATCTTCATGTTCACCATCATCATCATTATCATGGTTCAATCGATCATCGAACATATTCGATGCATATTTCGTTCGTAATTCAATGATTCGTTTAGCTGTAAGAAATTGTTCGGATGAAAGTGATGCTTTCAGTTCAGTAGCATCTTGATCGAATGTATTCAAAGCATCAGTTAAACGTGACAGTTTCATTTGAGCTCGATCATCCATATATTGTAAAACATTTTGATTGGCTTCGTTTATACGTCGGATGATATCACGCTGCATTGCTTCAGCTTTGGCACGTGCATCAGCACGTTGTCGTTCGATAAATGAACGAACTTCGAGTTGACTTTGTTGTCGATTTAATTCCATCTTTCATACATAGAGAAAAGTTGGTTTTTAAAAATAAAGAAAAACTAAATATTTAGTCTACTTGTTTGGCAATATCATTCATTTCTTGTAAAACATATCGTTTATGTACTCGAACGCACATGTCACAATAAGTTTTGAGACAATGTTTACAACGATGTCGAGCTGGTGATGTACATGATGGTTCAACACATGATTGACCATCTAAAGATGTTCGATGTAGATGATAATCGGACATGATCTATTGTCTTCTGTTGACTAGACGAATGATCGTCGTTTATGTATTTACGTTATTTAAACACGTCGATCGAGGTGGTCATATAGGAGAGAAAAATCGATAGACAGACATGTGTTTGCGTATATGTATATTGTTTTTATTTGAAATGAAATTTATTTTTTACAAGCGAAAGAAAGGAATTGGACATGTACTAGTGTGTATATATGTTACTTTCAAACAGTTGTCGATGATTGTTTATCGTCATTGATTGTTGTACCATACCAAAAAGCGAGTAAAACTGAGCCAAGAAAAGCAAATGCATGTGCAGCAACAACTAATTCAAAACTATAACCGATTTTATTAAACCGACGTAAATAACTCGATGTTGCACTCAGAAGAAACAACGTGCCCAAAACCATAAAACACAATGGTAAAATACGTAAATATTGAGGTAATAGATTCGAAAGAAGAACAATTAAAAAGATTGTACTTGTAACAAGTAAGAGAAATGCGAGAATAGTCAACGCAGCTGTCGATGATGAACAAGTACCATTACAATTCCAAAGACCTCGGCTATGTTTAATCAACCATTTCGGAGTTGTTAATCCGATTAGAGTTAATAGAGAAGCAAGACTGCTGATAAAACTTGTTACAATTAGTATTATAGATTGACTTAGGTTCATTTTGCTTTACGAAGAGAAAAGAAAAGGACAATGATGAGACGAACGACAAAACGTTCGAATCCTTTGTTGATCCTTTGTTTCAAAACAGATTTAGATAGTCATGATATTGACTTGTAAGGTTACGATACAATGATTAAAAGGATTGATATTTGAGAGAAAGATTCATAGGTCAAGAAACATTCTTTTGAGTTTTATTCAATGTTTATTCAATAACAATAACAGAAAGAAAGAAAAAAAAAGAATGATGATCAAGAATTTTCTTGTTCTTGAAAACTAAAAGAAAAAAAGTTTTGTATCGAAATGAATTGATTGTTGATACTACATACTTGCATTGTGGACATTTGTAGAAAACCGTTTGTCCTTCTACAAATTACAACGAAAAACAAAAAAAAACTAGATTTTATTGTCAATCAAAGACATTTTACCATCAGCTGAACGCAATTGTCTTGTTGTAAACGCCATCTCATCGTGATCACATCGTGGACATTTTCGTTGAATCTTTAAATACAAGAAGAATTGCCTGTTCAATCGAATTTTCAATTATGTTTCTATCATACCAATGTTCCTTCTGGTAGTCCTTCCAAGTGACTAGTATCTTTATCATCTCGAGTATTTTGAAAATTCACTTGAACTTTTGTTTGTGCTCCATGAAAGACTATGAAATATTCGCTTATTTTTTGCCAATAAACAATAGAAAAAGCCAAGTTTCTCACCCGAAACATCTTGAATTTTCTTACATAATAAACATTGAATGAACATCGATCCATCGGGTAGAGGCAAAATTGTTCCACATGCCGGACAAAAATCTTGATCAAATGTATTCTCCATCTGAAAGATCCGTGTTTAGGAAATCGTTTTATTGTTCAAGAATAAAAGAATATATCACACACGCACAGAAGAAAAAAGAAAGGACAAACGAAAGAAAGAAATTTTTTGTTTATTTGCTTGTTTTCTTTTATGAATGTAAGAAACGTTTAGTTGTCGGTCGTGTTGCTTTCTTATTTCCGCCTTGTTTCGAATCCGTATTACCAGTTAACATGTTCGATAGATTTTGTAAATTACTTAAATTATTATTATTCTCATTGCTATCCTTCCGTCCGCCTGAACCTTGTCCTTGCATTTCAATTGCTTTCATAACCGATAGCATTTCTTTTCCGTATTTATCTTGTTCTTCCAATGATTTCTTCTTTTGTTCATTGGCACGTGTTGCCTCATATTTCAGAACATTGAGTAAAGCCGCACAATTTCGACACCATTTATCTAGAACATCGTCCATTCGATCCAAAGCTTCCGAATTAACATCACGTGCAATAGCATATTCAACATTTAAATGTTTATTCAATTGATCTAGTTTACCACGTATAACTTGATTATAAATTCCATCGATAATCAAATCTTCAAGTTCTCTTACACTTGCAATTTGCAATTCTTTTAATAAAACTGTATAAGGTAAAATTCTTGATTGAACAGCAAGTGATGCTAATGTTAACAATTGTAGTTTATGACGTGCCAATGGTGTTAGAGTTATGTAACGAGCACGATCAGATTCATAATCTGAAAGTGTACCATAGGCAAAGAGTGTTAATGTTGCAAGAACTTGTGGTTGATCTTGTTTAAGTGCATTGACAAGTGAATCGAGCCGAAGAAATTCATCGAAACCATAGATATCCGAATGTTCGAGAACGCGTGTGATTAAATTGACTGCAGCTGAACCACGAACTGATTTAGCTAGTAAAAGAAATTGTTGAGCGGCCTGTGAGGACATCTGAAACATAGAATCAATAGAGGACTAACCATAAAAAACAACAAAGAAAAACAAAAGAAGATTCATTTCGATAAACAAATGGACGACAATATTCTTGTGAATATCGATCAATTGATCTCAATGTTAAATCATGATTTCGATGAAAATACATCGTTATCATCAATAACAAATGTGACAATAACCGATGAATATACTAGTCGAATAATTGAACAACTTCGTCAACGAATCTATCAGCTAGAATACGAACGAAATGTTCTTCTAACATCCTATCAATTATTAATTAAACTTCTTAAGTAAATGAAAACAAAAACATCTTTTTTTCTATGTAAACAATTTTATTTGACAAATAAACACGATTTTTTTCCCACTTTATGCATGACGAATTTTCCAGTTACGTGAATTGTGTAAATTCTTACGAAATTGATCGAATACAAGATCATCTGTAGCTGTTTCTGACAGAGGTTTTTCTGGTTCAGTAGGCAGTGTGGCATCTAGAGAAAGCAAATCGTTTTTGGTCGAATATCGATTCATTTCAACAAATAAACGTACCTCGTAAGAGAGTCGGATGTTTTTCTTTATTTCCAACGACTGGCTGAGGTTTAACAATATCTTTCATTTGATTTTGTTTGAGTTTTTTCGCATTTAAAATATCCATTCCATCTGTATTAACTAAATTATCAACATAGAAAAGTTTAGCTTTTTGTATTCAAATATGTCTTAACATACATCGTTTATGTTGAACAAAACTAACTGATGCAGATTTCGATGGTGTTTCGACAGTAGTGGCTGCAGTCGAAGGCAATTTCTTCTCTTTGACTTTTTTGTCACATAAAGTTTGTAATAATTTTCGTTTGGCTTTATCTGTTTCTTCAATATTTCGAATTTTTTCTCTAGAATAACATCAAAAAAATTCTTTCGTTTTCTTTTTCTATCATCAATTCGTCGTACTCGACGCCAATATCAACTTCAGGAATACCGCTGAGCATTTGATCGGAAAGCATTTCTTCGCTTGCTTGTGCCGAATGATCGGTTATAAGAAATTTATTGAGATGAAAGAGAGTGTCTTCTGGTTTTTTAAATTTCGTTGAAACATCTTGAAATTCATCATTTCCAGGTAAATTATCTGCCGAAGATTTCTGTCGAATTTTCGATAGTTGATCTTCGATATACCGTTGCATTTCGGTGTCTTCATCACGTGTGTTAGTTTCTCGTGCGAAATTATCATTAATTGTCGACATATCCTTCGATGAACGAGTCGATTGTTTGAAATTGTTCATTTCGACGAGACCACCACCGGATTTTAGTTTATAGGGATCGTTTGACTAGAAAATAAACAGTTAGAGCAACTCGAGATTTGATTGAACTTGACCTACGTCGGATTTTTTCGAAGGAAATAGAGGATTTGTTTGACGGCCAAGAGCGAGCTCTTCAGTTGTGAGACCATTTTTACGTTGACGAAGTTTTTGTAGTAATTTCAAATCTTCAATCGATGGTCTAGAAAAAACGTCTCTTTCATTCAACGAGATTTACAAATGTAAATTTTGTTTTCCTACGGTGCTTTTGTTCCATCATTCGAATTTGAATCATTGTTATCATCAACAACTGGCTGATTATTATTAGTTTCCTCATCATCACTATCACATCGACGTCGAATATGTGCTCGTTTAGACATGACTGATGAAAAACAACAATCAAACTATGAAATAACCGAATATACACAGCAAAACAAATCTATTTGCTATTGGTTTTTCTTCTCGGCCAATCAGAATCAAATGGCAGTAGTCTACGCACGCACGCACGCGTACTAATTCGAAGGGGATTAGTGTGTCAATGATTTTGTATAGCAATTAAATATTCCAATGATTTATTAAATTACAAATGAAACAAATAAAATATTCTATTCATTGCTCGTTCGCACTATCTTTCCACTTGATACACGAAAATCAAATCTAGATCGATCAATGAACATGAAAAGAGGTCAATACTTGTTACAGTTCAATAAATCTATTCAATTTCTAATGATGAGATCTTATCGATTTACTATCAAATTGTTTTTTTTCTTCGTTTCTTTGTAGTTGTTTGATTGTTTTCTCACAATAATTCATTTGAATAGGTTTGAGCTGGTGTTAAACATTGATTGAGTGATATCAAACGTGTTCGATCTTTCAATTGTAAAGATGTGATATGCTGAAATTGACAAGGATTTGATATCGATGATTTACTCAAATGTTGTGATTGTCGTTGTTGTTGTGGTGGTCGATTGATTTTCTTTCGATGAGTTAATATCGAGCCGCATGATGAACTTCGACTGTGTGTTTGAACGAAAAGATGTTTATAACGTTGATCATTTCGTATGGAAACATAATAGGAAAAGAATTCTTTCGATGCATGAGAATCATTAAAACGTAGGACAGCTAATGTGATTCGATCGGATAGACGAAATGTAATATGTTTATCTCGTGCTTGTTTGAGATCACTTTGTCCTGTAATCGTCTCTTGCCAAATAGGAAAACCGGAACCATATTCAGCAAGTATCAACGAGAGACAGGCTTGACGTTTTCGATTCGTACCGGAATTTAGTAGCCAAACAGGTAGACCATGTTGAAAATAGATCCAATCTTCGAGTTTAGCTAAACGTTCGGCTGTTGTAATGTACAATTCGCATATACAACGAGATGCGTAGACTTGTGTGCCAATACTTCGATAGGACGACTCAACTTTGAGAATATCATTTGCAGGAAGAATCGATTTCGATTCAGTAAGTTGAATACGAGATCGTCGATGTTGATCATCGGTTTTCTCGACTAAGGATTTACGTGAAACTGTGTAAAACGAAAATGAGTTTTTTTTTGGCATATTGTTGTTAAACGCTTATTGATCCGATATACTTACGAGTGAAATGTGTCGGCTTAGATGTTATTTCTTCGTCAATTGTTAATCTATCGCAACTTTTCGCACGTTGCTGAGGCGATTGATAATCATTCGACGATGAATTTTGAAGAAGATCAGTGAAACGTTTCTCAATTGTCTCAAGTTCTTCACAACTAAGCCAATTTTCAGCTTTCGATTGATAATCATTCGTTGATACACGAGAATATTGTGGTAATTTCAATGATTGCATCGAACGATAATCATTAGAAAATAATTTCGATAGTTGAACAGACGATGAAGCTGCACGAAGTGGAGAAAATCTTGTCGAATACGGATTTGAATTGGTATGATAGCCGCTCGATGATGACGACGAGGATGCTGCTGATGATGATGAAGCGGCTGAATAACGGTCAAAGGATGCTATTGGCATTCTTTCTCTATTGAGGAAGAGAATCAAAAATAATTTATGCAAGAAATCTTCTATTCTATATGTATATTAACGTTGAAAATGAAACTGTTCAGTATGATTGCGTGCTTGAATAGAAGTTAAAATGAAGAGTAATACGTGAGTAGGTCTTGTATAATCATAAATACAATCGTCGACCGATCGACAATGCGTAGAGTATGTTTGTTGTTGCACTTCGTCTTCTTCTCTCTCTACCGCTCGCTCGCTCGCCTTTTCTCTCTCTCTCTCTTTCTCTTAATTGTTGTTGAAAAAGAAAAACGATGACCAATATAGCTATTACTAAGCGTGTGCGCGTTTGTATTCATATATGTGTCAACATACAATAGCAAAGTGTCCGCGCCTAGTAACAACGAGAACACAATTCAGAGTATCATATATATTTGTCATAGGAAATTCACTCATTTTCAACAAGCGCACACAATTTCTCTTTCGGCCACGTTTTTTCCTCTATATCTTATTGTTATCAAGCCATAGACGAGCAATTGAAAGTGGGTCACTTCGATTTATCAAGATGCAACGTTACACTTCAGATCATATCGAAATGTCGATCGATATATACACGCACAATTTCACTTCATCAATCGAAATGTTGACTAACTTTCGATTAGATTTTAATAGAACGAGACACAGTACAACCGAAAGCAACACTTAACCTGAAAAGAAGTAATTGAGTTCCTGATGGTCACCTGTCAAGTATACCGAAGATTATACTTGATGCAATCTTTTGTTAAACATCGTGATCTTATCCTTTTTTTTCTTCTTTCTCTATCAAATACCTTGCTTTGATCTATTACGTCTTCTGTATCAATGATAAACATAAGATTAAATTGCTTATAACAGAAAATTTTATTAGAACAAAAGAATACATTGAAGATTTATACTGCAAATTCATCGCTGTCGTCATCGATATCCGGTTTAGGAATTTGTACGGATCGGGTAACGATCGCTGAACGTCGTCGACGAACCGATGGCTGATAGCTAAAATAAAGAACAGAAAAGTTCATATGATAGCTCACGACAAGGTTAAATTGATACGTACTTTGTATGTGCAAATTCTCGATTTAAAGGGCGATATCGACGACGATCGTAGGTGTTCTCAGGCAGAACAACACGTTGACGACGAGGAGGATTTGAACATGATTTCATTTCTGAATCATCACGGACTGTTAAAGCTACAAAAAAACAAAAACGATTCGATATTGTTTAATCGTAAATTGAAAATGCGATTTTACCTGTTTGCGTCGCGATCGTTGATTGTTTTCGTTCTAAATTCAAACAGAATCCATAGTAAAGTTCGAGAATGAAAAGAACAAACAACTTACTTGATCCGCATAATAATTTATGTAGAAAATTACGATTCGATTTTTTTGGTTTATCATTCGCAGTTTGAATAGTAAAATGACTATTGAAATAAGCCTAAACGAGCAAAGTTTTAATGGGAAATTAATTCGTCAAAACGAAAAATTAATTACTTGATTGATATATAATTTATCGAAGAAAATACCCGCTTGTGCGAGCGATTGTCGTACATTGGCCATATCTTGATGTGATATAACTCGATCCATGATTGTATATTGTTTTGTGAATGGTCTATGCTTGTGTTGAGAGTAAGAAGAACACGCAATGTTTTATATTGAATGCAAGATAAATCATCAATTAAACTTGTTGATTGATGATGATTGAATGATCAATCAAGTTATGTTAATTAGTCGCATTATTCATTAGAAAAGTTTCTTTTTTTTTTGTTTTTATTAGTGATCATCATCAAACCGTGAAAGAGAATAACAGAAGAGAAAAAAAGACCTATTCGGAGTATTCAATACGATAGATACGACCGTTGCCGTCGTCGGTGAATAGGAGACTTCCGTCTTTCATTTCGAAAATGCCGACGGGTCGACCCCATGTAGTTGGACCTTGTGGATCGAGAAGAAATCCTTTGAGAAAATCTTCATAATAACCTTGTGGACGATGATCGTTGTTAAATGGAATGAAAACGAGTTTGTAACCAGTACCAGCATGACGATTCCACGAACCGTGAAAAGCGGCAAAGGCACCGTTCTGATAATGACTCGGGAATTGTTTGCCACGGTAGAATTGCATGTCGAGAACGGCTGAATGTGATTCGAAAAGAACGTCGGGTGAGACGGTTTTTTCGACAAGATCCGGACGTTCACTGGTGCCATTTGGAAAACGACGACGTGGATCGACATTTTTCTTTGAAAGATAAGCTAAATACGTAGAAGTTTTAAGAAACGAATGGACAAATATGAAAACGATCAAGTATACCGAATGGCCATCCGTAGAATTGATCTTTTTGAATACGAGTAAAGTAATCAGGTACGAGATCGTCACCGATTTCATCTCGTTCTTGTGTAGCAACATACAATTCACCAGTTACCGGATGAAAATCAATACCAACTGGATTTCTTAATCCCCAAGCAAATGTTGCATTTTCTGTTCCGTCTAATTGAGCTACTTGAACTGACGCTCGAGGTGGATATTCAATGTCAACATTACTACCCGAACCAACAGTCACGAAAAGACGTTGTCCATCGGGTGAAACGATTAAACTACGTGTCCAATGATATGTACTTTCGTATGTCATGAGAACTTCGCCAGTACCTTTCAATCGTTGATCACCAGTCGTATATGGATATCGACGGAGATTGCCTGCATTTGCCACATAGAACCAACCTCGAATAAAAGCCATGCCAAAAGCTTGTGAAATGGCATTCGATGCATCAGCAAAGACAGCTGTTTGATCACCATTGAGAATTGTAATTTGACTGCCACGTGCTTCAGTGACAAGAATTTCACCGGTTGGCGTATAGATCATATGTCGTGGTGCTTGTAAACCATCACGATAGATAGTCACACGAAATTTAGTATTCGGAACGAATAGTGTCGCGTTTTTTGGTACAGGAACAACAATAGCTGGTTTCGATGCTGATGAAGTATTGTATGGTGGTGGAAGATCATCAATCGTGTAATGAATTGGTTTTGGTTGAAATGGTTCTACCGGCACAATTGGTGCATCTTTTGTCAATGCTAAAGAAAGCGTTGCAAGAAATAGGACAAAATAGACGAGCATATTGGATCAATTAATGGCAATAGTCGAGGTTTCACAGGGATTTTATATATCAGTTAATCGAGATATCATATTCCTTGTTTTTGTATACTTTAATCCATTTAAAATTAGTAAGTGTGTGGCGTCCTCTGTCGATCATGACGATGCATGTGAATGTAGAATTTATTTGAATATGATTGCTAAATTCTAGTCAATGAAAACGGGAAATGAAATTGTTAATTGAAATTGTGGATTTGAATAAATTCATCGTCATAAAATGATTCGTTATAGTGGTTAGAAATCTTCTCGTCCAAGATGGTTGTCGAGTCGAGTCTTCAGAATGGTGGAAAAGAGAAAAGTCAACAATAATAATAAAAACAACTGAGACATTTTCCGTTGGTTTTGTCTCAAAAGGAAAAACAAAACAAAACAAGAAAACGAATTTTTTTAATTTCTACTTCAGATTATCTAGGTTATTCAACCGAGTCCATAGCGAACTAAATCAATGGCATCATTAGCTCGTGTTTCATTAACATCATCATCGGCCTTATGCCGTTTATTGATCAATCGTAATGCTGGTCTTATTCAACAACATTTACCAGCTATGATTCTTCCATCAGCAACACAACAACGATCAATTGCCATTACACCTGTTCGTCGTGATATTGACTCAGCTGCTAAATATATCGGAGCTGGTGCAGCTACAGTTGGTGTCGCTGGTGCCGGTGCAGGTCAGTTCAGTTCATATGATCGAACGAAAGACTAAAATAGAATCTTGTTTTTGATCTCCTTCAGGTATTGGAACAGTATTCGGTTCACTCGTCGTCGCCTATGCTCGTAATCCAAGTTTAAAACAACAACTCTTCTCCTATGCTATCTTGGGTTTCGCTTTATCCGAAGCTATGGGTCTTTTCTGTCTTATGATGGCTTTCATGTTATTGTTTGCTTTCTAGACGTTTACAAACTTAAAATTATCAACTTCCCAGTACACATGCAGAAGAACATTTTTAGGCGATCATTTCTCTTTTCTTTCTTTCTTTCCTTTTTCTGTTTGAGTCCACCCGTTCTATTTCTTTATAAATACCATCTAAACAGTAGCCTATGAAATTCTTGTTAGTCCTAGACTTATATTGTCACCAAAAGAAAACCGCCGTGATTGTTTATCTTCTTTTTTTTATGCTAAACTTTTCTTGGTCAACCTTTGAATAAAATTTACGAAAAAAAAGAGATAACAAAATACATTCATATATACAGTATATATATATATATATAAAGATTATTTCCAAATTGAAATTTCTCGTTTAGTTATTTGTAAATGAATATCTTCATCACACGTGATATTGAAAATACTTTTCAACCAGATTTTTTGCTTGTCAATATCAGCTAATTTCGGCAGACTAAATGAGCCTTTTCGACATAACAATCGAAAACTGATTAAATTCGGTAATGAACATAAAATTAATTCAATGATCTGTTGAATATGTCGATTTATAGCTCGACTTGATTGTATGAGAAATGTAAATGTCTGGAGATTTCGAAATGCTTTCAATAAACAATCGATATCTGTTAAAACAATTCGACCATCGGTATCACTACTGCAAACGAGCAATTCTTTCAATCGATCGAATGAATAATCCGGCAAACGTTTGCATAAATAGATTAGATCACCGTACATAACTGTCAATGCACGTAGACGAGGAGTTATTTGATTGTTCATTGTTAAAAGAAGAAAAAATGAAATATTGATTTCACAACGTGTCGAACGAACGTAACGTAGAGCAACTAAATGTGGCAGATAGAGATCATTTTTGTTGGTTGTTATTTCATCGATGATATTTACAGCAGTTAAATCGAGCGCTCGAATACAAGGAAATCGATTGAGAATAAAAATCCAATCTTGTACCGAAGTTGGCTCATGTCGTCCGCAAAGAAAAAGTAGTTGAACACGTCGAGCAGGTTTTTTATACGATTCAACATCGGAAATTTTGGCATAACGTGCAAATGGAGATGTTGTTACAGCCATATTCGTGTCGAATGTATGCATATCATATGGAATTGTATCGATATGAAGTACGCGTTTATCTCCGTAGCATATTATCGGTAGATTTGTTTGTTCAAATGATTTCAGATAATAATCGAGATTGAATGAATTGGTTTCTGTTCGAAGCCAAATTCTTGTTTTTATAAATAAATGTTGTAGATTTGGTAAACGTGAGATTAAAAATTGCCAACAAAGTCCATCAGCATAATCACGATCGTTTGTTTCGACATCGATCGAAAGCAATCGAATCGTTGGCGTATAAATAATAATTTCAAAAATATCATCAAATGCAACAGCTTGTTGATCGTTTGTTTGTATATGAAAATCAGTTAGATTCTTCGGCATAAATTCATTTGTTAGATATTGTTTCGAGTCTCCAACTGTCGATTGACTAATTTCAACGTAGAGTTTAATCAGATTGGGTGCACGTTGAAATAAAACCATGAGATCATCGATACGTGCAACAACAATCGTTACTTTTTCGAGATTTGGATTGACATTCGAATTGGCTCGATGTTGTAAACGAATGCCGCCCTCGCCGATCCACAAACGAATTTCTTTGAATGGAAATGTCGAACAGAAAAGATATCGATCGAGTAAGATTTTCGTCGCATAGACTAAAGGTTTCAACGCATCGATATCGATTAAGATTCGATCGATTCTGTCTAATTTCGGTAGAATATCAATATCTTCGTTACTAAAATCAATCAATCGAACTTGTTCAAGATTCGGGAATAATTCATAGAGATGACGATAGGTTTTTGTCGATTGATTAAATTGAAAGATTTGTCCCGGTGAATTCCAATTGCTTAAAATCAATTTACTAACCGATTCGCTTATATAAGGTAGTGTATGTTTAAACCAATGTTTGTACTGTATCAAGGTTAAATGATGTGTATCGGATATCGCGCAATATTCAGTTATAGTTCGATCGAGACGATAATTAAGTTTTCCAAAAGCATCGATTATTTCGAATGATCGAAGATAAATACAAATTTCAAGAATAATTTCATCGGGCAATTGTTCGAATTTTGACATCGACATTATATGCATACACGCAAACTATTTCCAATAATTAAAATATCAATCATAGACATATCGAAGACAAATTGTTTTTTTTTCTCTCCATTTTTCTTTTTTCTTTTCGTATATCGACACGATGTCTACGTACGCTTGTTAAATAAAAAAATCCTTAGAGATATACACGTTGAATAATGATAATGTACAGGTAAAAAAATAAAAGAACAAGACAAATATCAAAACAAGTAAACATACAGAATACACTCGAATATCATGTACGACCATGAACTATATTAAAAATTGTTTTTCGAGAAAAAGATTTTTTGTCTTTATCGTGATTTATAATCAATATAAGATAGGCGTAAAAAAACATATCTTGTAATTAGAGTAAAACAAAATAATTTTTCTTTTATAATACAAAATACAGTTATTTGGCGACATCATTTTCGAGTTTTTATAATAGGATTACTTATCGATCCAATACAAATATAAAATAAACTATAGAACTAAAATTATTTTACTTTCTTTTCTTCGCATTGTTTTTCTTTCGTCTTGCTCTACAATCATGAATATGTCATCGCCAGCATCGTCAAGTCCATCACCAAATCCCACAGGTCCATCGAATGGTGGTGGCAGTGGTCCACCATCGGCTGGTGCCACAGGACAAACATCGAATAATTCCAGTATCAATTCTGGCCAACAACAAACAGCTAATTCGAATAGTGGACCGGTATCACGTGAACGTATTGCAGCATGGATTACAGAATTACTTTCATCATCAACACGAGAAGCAGCACTCATGGAATTAAGTCGTAAACGCGAGAAAGTTGCTGATCTAGCCGTTCTACTTTGGCATTCATTTGGATCCGTTGCTGTTCTTCTTCATGAAGTCATGTATGTCTTTGATAAAAAAAAACTAAACTTCTTGATCTAAATACACGTCTTATTTATATTTAGTTCAGTCTATCCGTATATCAATCCTCCAACTCTTACAGCTCAACAATCGAATCGTGTTTGCAATGCTCTAGCTCTTCTTCAATGCATTGCATCTCATCCCGAAACACGTACACTTTTCATTCAAGCTAATATTCCTCTATTTCTCTATCCATTTCTAAATACGAAATCGTCAACTCGACCATTCGAATATCTTCGTTTAACATCCCTAGGTGTCATTGGTGCACTTGTTAAAACTGATGAAACCGATGTCATTAATTTCCTATTAACAACAGAAATTATTCCTCTTTCATTACGTATTATGCAATCGGGCAGTGAACTATCGAAAACTGTCGCAACATTCATTCTACAAAAGATTCTTGCCGATGATTCTGGTTTGACTTATATCTGTCAAACATTCGATCGGTTTTCTCATGTGGCTATGGTTCTCGGACGAATGGTTCTTCAACAGCAACGTGAAGCAAGTGGCCGATTATTAAAACATATCATCCGATGTTATTTACGTTTGTCGGACAATCCACGAGCACGCGAAGCACTTCGATCATGTCTTCCCGATTGTCTCAAAGACGATACATTCGTACGAAGCAGCAAAAAACATCAATCTGAACAATAAATAATTGACTGTCGTTTGTTTTTTTCTAGGATGCAATTCTTAAAGAAGATCAATCGACAAAAAAATGGTTATCACAATTGTTAATCAATCTTGAAACATCAGCTGGCTCGACTGCAACCAATCCTCAGCAACCAACTCAACCGGCATCACCATTAGGAATGGGATAGACAACACACAAGCCGAAGATCGACGTTTATTACAATTCCTTTTAGTTCTATTAGATGTACAGTTCTTCTTTTGGCTTATTTGAAGGTCTTTTGTTTGTTTGTTTGCATATTTTTTATTATTATATTTTTTTTTGAAACAAGAAACAAAAAACTAACAACAACAAAAATAAGGTATTATCGATGTTTTTCTTCGTAGAATTTGTTCAATAAAATTCTCATCAGACGCATACATTCTCGATTTGGATAGAGCAGACAATGTAGTGTCTGCATATGATACACATCATTATCGACAAGTGGCATAAATCGAGGAACGGTATTGCCTTTAAAACCGAGTGTTATTGCTTGATCGATTGTCGATGGACTTGTTTGATTGACAAATAGATCTCGTTCAATATGATGATGAAAATTCTGAGCTACTGTTAGAGTTATATTGTATTTTTTCTGAAGAATATAGGCAATATGTGTGTCATCAGGATAATTCGATGCTACACAACCTCGAATGAAATTCTCATTCGGTTGAATATCATCATAAATTAATTCTAAAAGTGCTTTAGAAAAACAAATACCACCACCGTAAGTGGCAAACCAAAATTTCAAGCCACGTCCTTGTTTCGGATAGGTTAAACTCGGTTTACCAATATATAAAAATTCTCGTTCAGGATCGAATTGTGCTAAATAATCGATTAAAAGTGGAACATTAACATATTGATCATCATCAAATCGACATAACCATTTATATTGCTTATTCAAACGAAAGAAAATTTCGAATTCCGATGCACTTTGACAGCCAAGATCATGAATTGTATGCGATTGATTGCATTTCGTTTGATGAAGTTGATGATGATATTGTTTAGGCAGATCTCGATGGAAAATATTTAAATCACCGTTGGTTGTTATGTAGGTTGTTTGAGGAGAAAATTGAAACCAAGTCTTTAGAATAGCTGGCATACGTGACGATTGAGTTCGTTTCGATGTACGTATAACCAGAAGAATTTGATGGTTACACATATTAGTCGATGTATTAAAAGATTTCGATTTGAAATACGAATATCGATCATTTTCAATCGATAGTTGAGATTTTAAATGAAGATTTTCACGTTTTAATCGTGAAATATAGATAAATAACCAATATGCAATAGCAACTAGAAGTATACATGAATATTTACGTGATCTGAACCATATACTACGCGTTATACTCATGTAGAAATGCGTAAGAGAAATAAGCAAGAAGAGAAAAAAACACGAGTGCACATATGAGAGTTTATTCTCAGATTTTTTTCTCGTTCTGATTGTACACACACACAATATGCATATGTGGGTATACCGATGACGACGACGACGACAAGAAAGATTCAGTGGTTATTATTGCTGTCATACAAGATCGTAGTTTTTTTTTCTTTTCTTACTGTATACAATGATTTGACCTTAAAGGTTACTTTTTTCGATCGAATAAATCGTTTATTTATTTATCGATTAAAAATTACTTTCTAGCTAATAAATCACGAATTTCTTTTAAAACTGCAAGTTCTTCATTTGCTTCTTTTAATTCAGTTCCTTGCTGCGACTGTTGATCTTGTTCTTGTTCTTCTCGTTTTCTTTTTACAGCTAATTTATGCATTTTATTCATTGATTTAATAATAAAAAATAAAACTAATGCAACAATAAGTAAATAAATCACTGTTTGAATAAATGCTCCATAACGAATAACAACTGGCGGTTGATCTTTATGAACAAAATTATTCATTTTTATCGTTAAATTCGAGAAATCAACACCACCAAAGAGTAATCCAAATGGAGGAGTAAGAATATCATTGACAAGCGATTGAACAACAGCCGTAAATGCACTACCAAGAATAATTCCAATAGCTAAATCAAAAGCATTACCTTGTAATGCAAATCTATTAACAAAAAGCAAACAAACAAACAAATAGTTGTCAATTAAACACAAACAAAAAACTAAATATCTACTCGCGAAATTCTTTCCAAAATTTTCGACAACAGTCACACGGATTGATCATTGTAATCTAGAGGAGAAAAATAACGAAACTGAAATGTTTATTTTCATTTTCGATATTTATCATATAAATGTTCGTTTAAAATAACATTATATTTTCCTGCATAAGATTCTATCTCTATTGATAAATTATTTTTTTATCTCGTATTGTGACTCTAAAATACACGTGGACTGAAATAATAAGCAAATCATATGAGGAATGAATGAATCAGTGCATACGATGGCCGATTTATCTCAACAATTTATTGAAAGAAACTTGATGATGATTGTGATTAAATTTTGTCAAGCCTCGTTAACGTTTAACATTGAAACGTCTGTAGAATTTCAAAAGAGACTATTAGACAAGTTTATCGACATTAGCAAAATATGAGATGAAAATGTTGATTTCAATATAATAATTGCACACTTCTATGAGTCATTTTCTTTTGCATTTAACAAACGAGAAATATAAAGATTCATTTACTTAAAACGAAAAAAAGAAAAAACATATTGTTGGAATAATATTATTATCGATTTATTCGAGAATTTTGCATCCCATATATTCATTTGAGCAACAATAACAACAAAAAAGAACGAAACAGAACGAAATAAAAAGAAAGTTGAAATTCATTTATCTCTCCAATTGAAAACGAAAAAAAAGCTCACTAATAGCATTTAAGTTGTGACTGTAGGGTGCAAAACACGGTTGCTTCTATGGTACCATCGTGAATATGTTTATACATAATTAAGTAATGGAAGGAAGAATAAAAAATGATTGTGTACAGGTAGAGAAAAGTCGATGACTAAAAATTTATTTTAAATCTACATAAAACGGTCGATTATACGGTAATCGAAAGGCAGCAGTCGTCTACGGGTGAGTTAATTAAATTGAGACTATATTGACTTCTAATAGATTTAGAAAGAAAAAGCAACAGAGAAACTTTCAAAGTTTTCTTTTTATTTTTTTTTTATTATTAAAAAATGCAAATAAATCATTGACTGATGAAAAATGACCTCAGTCATTTTTTGATTGAAACGAAATCGAGATGCAATGTGCTTTCAGTCCTTCGACTATGTCATATCATCGTGATTCTCATTCGGATGGCGAGAATGACGATCATGAACGCGATCCAGGACGAGAAGTTATCGAGAAAAATATTCGAAATCGTCTACAACGAATTGCTGATCAAACAAAAGACGAATTAAATAAAGTGTTAAAACGTGTTGACAACGTATGCAACAAAAAAAGAAAATCAAAAATTAAGAAAACGAAATTTATTTTTAGACATTGAATAGTTACGAATATTCCGTTCAGGCATCATTGGTTCAACATGGCATGTCAACAAATGAGATGAGCAATGTTGAACATGTTGCTGATATTAAAGAACTCGAAGAATTATTAAACGATAGTTTAGCTAAGCAACGAGTAAACATTCGGATGATTATTGTTTTGAGAGTGTTGAATTTTGATTTGAATTAGTATAAACAACGTTTGATGATTTTCATTGTCGGACAAACGGAACAAGTAATAGAAAAATCGAAACTTCTTCAACAAGTTGGACAAGTAATTCTATGGATTAACTTCAGTTTCATAGAAAAAAAAACAAACGAATTCGAATTTAATTTCAGTTTTTTCAAGAGCAAAAACAAAATTTTAGCGGAAATGAATTTCAAGCATTTGACGATACACCCGATGGACAAGATGAAGTCGATCTACAATTGAAATCATTTGATGTTAAAGATTGTTACGTTCATGTAACAGCTCTAGGAACGAGATTGAACCAACTCAATGAAGAAATTATGCAGTATTTAATTCAAAATGCCGGAAATAAACAACAAGCCAAGTAGAGAAATCAACGAGATGTTTGTTTGTATTCAATATTGATTTGTTTGTTTATTCTAGAGGAAAAAAGAAATTAGCACAAGCAGCTAAAGAAACTAAGGAACAACTGGCTAGTCTACAATCGAAATTAGAAATGGCAAATACAGGTTCGAAGAACGATTGTTTAAAAAGACTCGTTCAAATAATTGTTTTTTTTAGAAATGATCAATCGTGATAATAAAATTGAATCATTGGAAAATGATATTGAAATATTAAAAAATGAAGCTAAAACGACGGAAGTAACCGAGAGAAAAACTAGTATTTCTCGTTTTTTTTCTTATTATTGTAAATGTTAAATAGGAGAAATTACATGAATATGAAAATGAAATTGAATCTTACAAAAATCAAATCGAAGATCTCAAGAAATCAATTCAACCATTGGACAATGAAGAAACTCCGGTTCCCGTTTTAGAATCTAATGATGTTGAAGAACAAGCCAATCCCGAAGATATTCAAATAATAACTCCTCCAGCAATACAACCGTCGGAAAACATCGACGATCTTAGTAGTTTATTGAATTCAGCTGATCAAATTGATGTCGAGAATATTTCTATTGAAAATTTTCAACAACTCGTATGTAAAGAAAAGAGAAGAGAAGGAAAAAAGAAATTAATTCATTTTCAACTAGGTTATGAAGCGTATAAGAGAGTTATTGAAAGAAATTGAAACGAAAGAATCAAATCATAATCAGCTTGTTGAAAATCTACAAGACGAATTTTTCGAATATCGAAAACTGTGCGAACGTGTAAGTGCAAAAAAATATGAAAACAAATAGAAAAATCGAGTTCATTGGCTTTTCTTAGGACGCCGAAGGATTAATTCAAAAAGCAGAAGATGCTTATGCGTTACAAATAAAAGCACAGACAGCAGCTGAACAAGCAATTAAACATTTACAAGAATACATGGCCGAACAGGATAGATTAGTATGATAAAGAAAAATAGTAGTTATCGAAATACGTATTTCTTCTTTTCATAGAAACAGGAATTAGTTCATCGAGGAATGCAAACTGTAATTTAAAAGTTCCCCGAATAAATAAAAATTCGATATTTTTCTTAGGATATTATTGAAGAGACTCCATTGATTCCAATTCCAGAAGAGATTCAATCAGTTTCTTTACCAGAAATAGCTACTCCAGAAGAGATTCAATCAGTTTCTCTACCAGAAATAGCTACTCCGGAAGAGATTGAACCAACTCCTTCACCAGAAAGAATCACTCCTGAAGAAATCCTACATCCGACTCCGGAAGATATTCATCCAACTCCGGAAGATATTCATCCAACTCCTCTACCAGAAGAAGTATCGACTACTGCTA
>ERZ778024.1337-NODE-1337-length-30008-cov-54.804661_pt1 | contig 30008 bp, 30 predicted proteins | sample MGYA00375754_ERZ778024 | MGnify/ENA primary metagenome ERZ778024 (study PRJEB29350, sample SAMN05389827) | bioreactor metagenome | isolation source: Thiocyanate bioreactor | place: South Africa: University of Cape Town | collected 2014-02-18 ...
TTCGGTTCTGATGAACCGTTTTTAGTTCGAAGTATTTATTTTAAATAATAACAAAAGTCAGTTGAAACAAAACAAAAGTATAATATATACATTGTCAAAACGATGCTAATAGAAAACACTTTGAAAGTAACTAAGAAAAGCGAAAGAGAATTTATACATCTTTGTGAAAGACTAGATCGAAATATCAGTTATCTTGCGTTTTATTTAAACTTTCATTGATAGTTGATGATGGTCGATTTCGATTCGATGATTGATCCAACTAGAAATCGAAAACAAATTCAATGAAAATGCAACAAAACCAACTGTTTGTATTTTACTCGATAGACAAGCGAATCTTTCAAATCAACCGGTGAATTATCAAGATTTCGAGTAATACCAATTTTTTGTAAAGCCAAAAGAAGAACATGACAAATATTGAGAAAACAAATATCCTTTTCATCATTACAAACACGAATTAATTTTTGAAAATTATATGAAATTGCTTGAAAATCCCACTAAACACAAAAACATGTAAATGAAAAGAAAAACAATTTTTCTCTGTATAATTTCACTTTATCAATCATATAATTCGTCCATTGTTCATAAGTTAAAAATAGCTCCGAATGTTTTCGTTTGGCTGTTTGATGATCCGACGACGAAACAGAATCTTCTCCCATCGAGCCATTCACTAATTTTGTTAAATCTTCAGCAGTATCATCATCATCATTCTCATCGATTGACGGCAAATAACTCGCCGGAACATCTTTAAATAACGCTTTCAAAGCTCGTTCAAAGAAAATCTCTGGTTTCAAAACAAGAATTCGATTTCCGTCTCGATCCGTTCTCGTAAAACACTGATGTTTCGCCGCCCAATCAATGGCAATCTCAAGCACAGTTGCAATCGCTGGCTGTTGTAACAACAATTTCGCATAGAATCGATTCGCCTTATTAAACAAATGAATTTTCGTCAGATTCAACGGCACGATATCATATTGATGTCGATTGAGATTGATAATTGTCTTCGATTTATTCAATTGATTCTGTGCATCGATAATCACTCGAACACGAGTTCCGGTTAATTCCGGGATGTTTAAAAACGAAAAAGCCGGCTCGAATAAATGCTCACATTGATCTTCTAACAGATATTTGTAGAGATTCGTTCTTGCTTTTTCGTAATTTGAGATGTGACGAGATTTGACGTTGGTCATGGTGATGTAGTAGGATTTCAAGGCTTCGGAAATCGTTCGAGATGAGAGATGATGAATTCGTTCTTTACGTGAGCGAATTTCACAAAGGAAATCCCACATAATCCAAGCGAATGATTTCGATCGAACGAATTGTTCGTCTTCGTTTTGTTCGGTATAAGCGACGTAATACCAAGCCGAAGCTTTTTGCAATTGTTTTTGCGCAATTTTTGGGTCATTCGAAAGTAAACTGAGGTCTTTGTCACGTTTTCGGTGTTGTTTTTCATTGAAACGAATGAATTCGTTGAGAAATTCTCGTCGGGTGTCCGTACGTAAACGTTTAAAATCTTGTCCAGCAACATCAGCCGCGTCATACGAACGTTTCTCATCGAGAAACAACGGCTGACAGCCGGTGATCAGCTCAGCTTCAGTCGAATAATCGTATAAATCAAGAATTTGCTGTAATTTATTACAATATAAATCGTAGTGTCGTTGAGCCTGATCGAGATACGCTTCGAATCCATCGATGAGAAGCGTTTCATCGATTTCAATCGAATGTTTCTGATCGAAATATTCCAATTGAACATGTAAATCATACGCACAACGTGCTTGTCGGTACATTTTTCCAAGAACTTTTCGACTTGGATAAGTTCGCATTTCCTTTTCCATAAAATCTGGATATCGAGGCGCTTTCAATTCTCGACGTTTTTCATCATTCACAGGATTGACGCCCGTCTTCGGATAATCAACCACCGCTGCTATATCACGAGCTAATTCAATACAACGTGGACTTACAGCAGTTTCTAAATCAGCCCAAGCTAAATGTGCGTTACACAATTCGCCAAGAAAGTCATTCGCCATATAATCAATCAAGAATTCGGCCACATCGTCCATGGTGATCGCATGATCGAGCAGTTTCTTCTCGGTTGTATCGTAATCCAATGCTGGAATTTGATTTTCCGGTTGAGGAACTAAATCCGGCAGCCAGCAAACCCAGTAGACATCGCCGTCGAGATCCGAACCGGAGATTTCATTTGTATGCGGTCGGCAGCCTCGACTAGGAAAAACGATACAATCGTGTAAATGATGCAGATGTGGAACATCAACGGCTTTCAAAACTCGGATGTCACCGGGATATAAACACGGATTTTTGGTGACACAAACGTAGCCGAGAACGATTTCCGATTCGATTTGACTGTTCGATGTGTATTGAATGAAAACTTCGCCGTAGTCGAGCGTTCGGCTCTCGTCGATGATGCCGAACATCGCTCGGCCGAATGCTCGAGGAATCGATACGTTCGATCGTTGTTTCAAACAACGAAGTCGATCGCGAAACGCAGCGATTAACAACGAACGAAAGAACGGCTCTTGAGAAATGTCGATGCCTGAGTTATTGATCTTTTCGAATTCAAAAAACCGAACTTTGTCCAACAAAGAAATCGCCTCTCGGCATTTGAGCAACGCCATGGTCGCTCGGAGACGAGCTTCGTTTTGAATTTGAAGAAACGCGATGTCTTGCACGCCGAGTGACGAAAGGAGAGTGATGACTTGCCGATTGAGCGTTAAATTGCACGGTTTCGAGTAATCGATCACTTCGAGATCGTAGTGTTCGCATTGAAATTTGATTTGAGACGAACGAACTTGAATAATCTCGCGCGAACCGAGTTCAGGCGCTTTGACGAGGACGCCTTTGATGCCAGCCATACGAATTTGCAGTGCACAGGGAAGATAACCCGATGTTTGATTGAGATCCAACGATTCGAAAACTCGTCTCATCATCGGCTCGCTGATTTTGCCGATTCCATCGGTGAAAACATACCGACCATCGGCGGTTTTTATGTCGGGAATTTGCTCGATTTCCGTTGATTTTTGTATCGTAAAAGTTTTTATCGAGCCCGTAAAGCAAAGCGCCATGCGCGTGACATACGAAGACACCGAATATTCGTACCGAAAGTCGCCCATCCAGTTCCGTATCGTCTCAGCCGTGTTGCCGTTGTTCGGTTTATAAAACCAAAACGATCGATCACGTAATTGCGAATTCGAACAATGAAGATACTCGTAATCAGTCTGAGCGATTGTTAAATCCTGATGAATTAAATCGAGAATTCTCTCTCGACATTGTTCGACGGTTTCAGCTGACATTGTGACTAAATCTTCGTCACGGAGCAAAACTCGACAGAAGGCAAACGAGGAGCCGAATCGACCGCCACGGAGGACTCGATTTTCCTTCATTGGCCGCATTGGTTGAGGCAAAATCTGTGTCGGAGTGACGATCACTCGCGGAACGTAACAGTAATTCGGTGTTGTGCAATCGAATAACCAACGGGCGCCGACATCCGAATATTTAATCGCGTTATTGCATAAAGCAATGTAAATATCGACGAATCGATTGGCTTTGCACGCTTTCCAGAGATCACGAAGTGAGTGATAGAATAACGACGAATCGTTCGAAAGATCGACGAGTTTAGCGACGAATTGGTCAGTTAATTTGTCTTTTAAACGGTAGCCGAGCGAAGTTAACATGTGCCACGAATAATTGCAAAGATAGTTGCTGAATTGAAGGTTTTCATAGGGATTTGAATAAGTATTTTCGTAGAAAATAATTCGAAGATTTCCGTAGAAGATTCGAATGTTGTTTTCAGCTAATCGAGCAGCTAAATCGTTGATCATCTTGCTGCTTGTGTTTAAAAGTGGAATTCGAACGTGAAGAACCGACGATTGGGCGAGATGTTGCGTTTCGAAACGATGAAATCGAGTCGAACGTGTTCGTGTTCGAGTGCCCAGTTCATCTAATTCGACTTCTTGAATCGGTTTCAATGCGTAGAGCAGCGGAATGAATAGATCAATGAATTCATCCTGATGATTGAGAACTAAATACGATTCAATATGATCATGAGGAATCGAGACTGAGTAGAGAATTTTATTGGTTTCATCGAGATTTTTCATCGAACGCAAGTGAATCGATTGAGGAACGTTGCGAAATTCGATTTCGAATTTATCGACGTCGGCTAACGTCGTGCCATGAGCAATGTACGTTCCACAATCGAGAAAAGAACCGAGTGTAACTAAATGACAGAGAGTTGATAACGGTGTATTTCGACGAGTTGATGTGAGAAGGACTGATGGATCGGGTGGAGGTGCTCGATTGAAGAATTTTTGCTTTTGTTCTTTGAGTTTTAGTTGTTCGCGTTGAATTCGACCGCGGTAACCGTAGTGGAGACGTTCTTTTCGTGTGTAATCGATGAATTCGTTGGAATTTAAAGTCGAATTTTCATCGTTGGTTTCGCAGGTTGTGGTGAAATAAAGCCAAACGGGCATGCCGCTTTGAAAACGTCGGCAAACATCGTGAGTTTGAAGAGGTTTTCGTGTTTTGTAATAGATATTATCGAGACCTTTGATGGAAATTAATGAACGAGATTCATTTTGAGCGATTTCTTTGGCTCGAAATTCTTTTAATAGACACATTAGTGGACGAAGACCATTTTCCACGTCGAGACCTTCTTTATGATGAATACTGAGAAGAAATTCGGGTTTACGATTAACAATCGATGTCGACTCGGATTTAGTCGAGAACTTTTTGTGTGATGGTTTGTTTAAATCATCGAAGATTTGAAAATTTCGATTAACATAATGTTTTCGACGATTTAACGGGTATTTTTCAATTCGATTCATAACTTAAGATGGCAAGTTATAAATCTATCATCATATCGATCGATCGATCGAAGATCATAAAAATGTTATTGGCTGATCAAAAGGCCAATCGATAGTTTAAATGACCAGTAGAGGAGGCCATTCACTGGTCAATCAACAGACATTCTCGATTAGTAATTAAAAATGGCACATATGATCCGTGTATTTGAATTAATAAACAAGTCTCTATGCGAGGAATACACTAGAGATGCCATTTGGTGATGAATTATTTCGTGACAGTTCCCGAGAATTCTCTTCAGTATTTCTTTTTCTTGAAAAACATAAATTTCCATCAAATCTCAATTAATTAAAAATGTTTTTCCGTGTTTGTACAACATATATTTATAAACGAAGAAGAAAAAAAGATCGATTTGTAAGCTACGATTTCATTGCGTATGCATTTATTTATTGAAGAGGTTTTGAAAAGAATTTTTATTTTGGAATAAAAGAATAAATATGTTTTTGCTTGTTTGTTGGTTGGTTGGCTGGCTGTGTTATAAACGCCAGTTTCGTTTGTCAGGATTGACAGCTGCTTCATCATTTTCTGATTGATGATGAGCATTGGCTAAATCACGAAAGACGAATCGACCTCGTTTTTCGAATGCTGGAAAATGTGGTGCTGAAAGCCATCCTGGATTTGATAATTTTGATTGAAATCGTCCGTTTTGTTCAGCAGTAGCCATTGGTAGAGCAACTGCGAGTAAAAACATTGCGATGATGCATAGAGCGAATGTAATTCGTGAGTTCATAGTTTCGAGATGAAGGTTAGTGAAAAATCTAGAATGAGAAGAAAAAAAGCGAGAGACTTTTATAGTTTCTATGTGTGAAGGTGTCGAATGTCTCGTGTGATCTGTTTGGGTAATTATTTATGCGCGACGTATGATTCCCTCGTGGATCAATGGCAAATTTAATGGCCTAAAAAATATATTGATCACCAAAAATATAATCGACAGAAAAACAGAATCATTCATTCGATTGTTGATAGAAGAAAAGTTCGTTTATTATTCGAACAACTTGTATTTTAATCAAGCTCGATCATTCTCGAAGAGAAAACAACAAATACTTACTGTCTCCATATGATACTCGACAAAATCTTAGAAAAGCAGTTCATCTGACATAGACGAGCAACAAAAGAAAGAGTTTGTAATTAATACATCACATTGCAAAGAAATGAATGAATAACTTAAACTTATTTTCTCTAGTTTCTCTCTTTTTCTTCCTTTCTCGCTTGTTTTTTTATTTTTCTATTTTTTTTTCGTCTCGGTATCAACGAGAGAAAGGAGAAAAAAAAGAAGAAGAAGACTGCTGTGTGCGATATTCAAATGAAGATTACAAATTGGAGAAATGATTTGTCTTAATTAATTTTAATCTAACATATTAATGACGTACTTTTTACGTGAGTTGCCTTCCGATTTGTGCATCTGTTTGTTAAACTTCGTCAACTATCCTTTTGATTATATAACAAAGTGCACGAAATTGAGAAAAGCAAACGTTTCACTTTTGATTAATTTTCAATTGAATGAATAGCGTTGATTTGATTAACGTCTAGGGTATTTGCAAGAAAATCCTTTCGATCACGAAAGAACAACGTCATTTTTTTTTTTATCTAATGACGTTTTTTTCTTCTTCTGTTGATTATCGAGACGATAATGATACTTGAATAAATAATGAAAATAAATTATTTATTTAGTTCAAAACATATCACACTTTTCTGGAGTAGGGAAAGTCAATTCACTGTAAAATTAAAAACGAATGTCAAAACGTTCGTAAGCGTTAGTTTTCTTGAGCATATTTGCTCATTAAATCACGAATTTTTTGAGCACGTTGTGCATCTTCGTCGCCATTCTGACGTAATTCTGCTCGAATACGTTCTTGAATTAATCCATTCCATTTATTCCAAAATGGAGTCGAACCAGTAAAACGAATCGAACCGTTTCCTGAGCTCAAAAGTTGCTCTCGTAAATCTTCATTTTGCTGATATTTTGCTAAATTCCCAACGTACATTTCTTCAACTTTAACTTTTTCCCAATCGGAACGAATTTTTATCTTTTGACCAGCCGACCAAGCGCCGACGCCGCATCCCGATTTCAGAACCATTTCTCTGTCGGCATCATTCGTCGTTTTGGCACATTGAAAATAATTTTCCGCTGATGTATATGTAATTCCATTAATTACGAATTTACACGGAAGGAAATTATCTGTTTCCTTATGAGTTTTTCCATCGATTTCTGCAGGTCCTCCCATCTGAAACAAAAAAACAAAACGAGAACATAACGACTCAAAAAAGTCCAATTCGAGTTTTTTCATTGAAAAAACGTTTCGACAAAACTTTTTGTTCGCATAACAAATGACAAAGTTCACTTTTCAATTGATTTAAATCGATTAAACGTTGTTGTTTGACATTCGCATAATTCCAATCGATGAGCACGAATTTTAATCGTTTGAAATTCACGACTTTCTCGGCAAGAATATCATCGATACGTTTCGGCGTACCGATGATAATATTAAACAAAGTATTTGGTTTTTTTAACAAATCAATTTGCTCCGAAAGTTTCTTATGTTTAGCGAACAAATAATGAAATGTTAGTAGTTTTGATGATGAAGAATTTTTCAAAGTTTTTCCTAATTCAATGCAACGCAATGCAGATTGTGCGATGATCAACACGACTGGTGCTGAGGAAAGATCGGCTTGTTTCGACCATTTGCCTTTGACGAGTAATTCATTGAGATATTCGTCGAGTGAAATCGATGTTGCCGATGGAGATGGAGCAGATATCGATGAATTATTATAGATCGAAAGTAGTTCGTCTAATTCGTATTCACTCTTGGATTTTTTATAGAAATGACGAATCGTTGTAACTAAATCCGAATAGGATCCGATCGGTCGTTTTATCGATGGTTTATCTTTGTTTTTTTTCGTTTTCACTTTTGTTTCATTGGAATTCGTTGGTTCAAGAGAAAAATCTTCTTGAAGATAGTAATCATCGTCACCTAGATCATCAGCCATCTAGAACAACGAAAAATCAGATCGATTCCAGTAGAAATAATATTACTGATAATGAAGATAAACGAATAAAATACAACAAAAAAACATATTGCGTGATTTCTGAGATGATTATTCGATAAAACGAAGGAAAAAAAAGAAAAGATTTTCGTTGTTTTTAATCTGTAAGTAAATCATTCTCGTCTCCGGTTCCAACGATAATCGGCTGATCGATTGGATCAATCGTTCCGTAATGATTTCCTTGCGTCAAGGGTTCGCGTGTCGAGGGTCGACGGATTTTCGTCATACTCGGAGGCAGATCAAATTCTTCTATACATGCATTCAGAATTGTTGGAATATAATTCTAATTTACAAAAATTCAACAATTTCATTTCAACAGAAAAACAAACAAACAAACAAATTCATTTACCGATGTTGCACGTTGTTTCGTTTCACGACCTTCGATTTCCTCCAATTCACCTAAATCATCAAGTTTTTGACGATTTCCACTTTCCTAAAATTCGATAATCGAAGTCAAATGAAGAAAAAACAAGTTCAAATCCCTCTCCCAGCCCGAATGCCCCGTTTTTTCCCTTCTTACGATGTTAAACAATTCTCTTAATAATTTGTATTTAACCGAATGAGAGATGAAATGAGTGCTGACCTCGGGTAGAATTGCACTTGTTGCCGCGTATTTCTTCGAACTCCATTGACCAAAACAATCGAAACATGAGAAACCCAAATAAACACCACCTTAAATATCATTTAAATTCCTTTCGAAATCAACAAAAAAAATCTTTTCTACTTGTGAGAATAAAACTGCCCAATAAAGTCATGGATAAATATGTTAATTTTTCTACAGAAAACCAAACAAAAACAATGCGAAATCAATAAAATTTCTTGTGAAAACGAACCAGAACGAACGAGTACGAAGAAAAGTAACGTCAATTGCTGAATAATCAAAGCGATGATTATGAAATTACCAGCTAAACGATGAACACTTTTATCGGCGATTTCCGTGTCATAAACGAACACTAAATTATATTTATCAACTGCACGCTTGACTAACATGTAGATTAAACCTGAAAACAAGACAAAAAAATATTCGAAAGAGATGAAAAACTCGATCGTTCGGAAATACCGATCGGTGTGATCAAAGGACAAGCGATTGAATAGGCGACAATCATGCAGAAAACAGCGGAGATCCACGCATATTGAACGCCGAAACGGAATGGAAATTGAAGAGCCTAGATGAATTTTTCAATGAATTCGACAGCAAACATCCGAAAACAAACACTTACATGACGAATAACTCGTCTTTCGGCAGTTGATTTCGCTGTTACAATTATGTAAATATAAAAAACCAAATCAGCTAAACGTAATAATTCGATAGCTGCACCAATAAAAGCCGAAGTTATGATATAATTGACAAAAAAAGCACCATTATCTGGCAAAAAAACACACCTACAAATCAGAATTGTTTCTTTTTTTTGAATATCAAAAGAGAAAATCATGTCTCACATCCAACGAATGCGACTCTTTCGCGAAATGCCTTCTTCATTTTCGAAAACCCATCGAAGAAAACCTTCGATACTCGTCAAGCCCAATGACGGTAAAATCAGAATCATCATCGAAAGAAAAACAAACAATTTCACCATCATCGATTTGTCCAATGCAGATTTTTTCCATTGCTTTTCTAATAACGATGTTATGCTGACTAATGACGGCATTGTTGCTGCGAAAATTCGGAGCAATAGGACAGGAAATACCGATGTTAAGAGAACGGGAAATTGAATTTGCTCAGTCACTTTTTTTAAAGGATCGATCGAACGATATTTATTCGCGATTTTATCGAGCGTACTCATAACAATCGATGGTGTTGTGAGAAATATCATAAAAAATACTAAAATCTATTCGAAAAAAAGTGTTACAGTGAAGGATTTCGGTTGAAAACTTACGATATTGACGACGATGATGCGAAACCAATGACTGATTTCACTCATTGGAATGTTTTTCCTATGAAAAAAAGAAAAATTTCGCTCGAAGAAATTGATTTCTCGGTTACCAAATGATGTTTTTTGGACTTGGTGCGAAACTAACGCTCCATTCGTGTAGACCGAGTGATTTACTAGTCGAAGTTTTCGGTCGACCATCAGGCGAAAAACAAGTCGGTCGAAAATTCGAACAAACCCTAAACAAACAAACGACATCGAACTACTTTTTCCACAAAACAAAACATCTACCGATGTGCTTCAGCTGGCGTTGAAAACGTTAGAAAAGCGAGACCACATTTCTTCTCTCGAACATGTGAATATTCTTGTTCGACATTTTCTTTATACATTTCATACAATTTCTCATAATATTCGATTGCATCGACTTCTTTTGCACACCACTGAAACACGAATATATATTCAAAAACAAAACAGAAGAAATCGAGATTTACTCCGCATAATTGACCACATTTGTTATTGTAAACAACAGGTCGTTTGCCGGTTGTTTCGAACATTCGTTTACTTTCTTGCCAAATTCGAAGATTGAGTTCGCTGAAATAACAAACAGAAAACGATCAAACAGAATAAAACAAAAAAAACGATCGAACCGTCGTTTGTAAACATGTTGTAACACAGCGATGTTGTAAACTAAGGTCAAGTGTGTTATGTGAAATGTTGGATAAGCTTCTTGGAAATATTCAGTTAGCTTCTGTTCGTGACACGATTCACGAGGAATTCCTCGAATCATCAGCGTTCGACTTGCCTAAATAAACGAATTTCGTTTTTAATTTGAAAATGAACAACAACGAAAGACAATCACAGAATACAACAGAGAGACTCTACTTTTTCTTTCGACTCTTCATCTTCGTACTAACAATTTAATTACAAAAGATTCAAATCACAAAGTCAAACTATTTTACCATATCTTCAGTTGCATAATAACGCGTTGCATTCGTATACAAATAAGCAACGATTATGCCAGCCAACACAAAGATTATCGACGCACAAGCATGTACCCAAAGTAATGGAGAACTAAACCGACAAATCAAAGATTTTCGCAAGGAAATTCAAACAGAAATACTTGGGTGGAAGATTAGCGATTGTTGTATGAGCAAATCTTTGTTTTGAACTACCTGTTATAGAAAACAAATCTTTTTTTTGTTTCTTTTTTGAAAAAACTGAATGAACCTTGAGTTCCTTGGAAATTAACTGGAAGTATGATTGTCAACGAGAAAATCGTCAAAAAAAGCAAATAAACAATGAGATAAGTTTGAAATAGTAAATAATAATAAGCATCTGGCGAACAATTTCGATAAACATCCCAATCACTACGAACCAATCGATAGTTTTTTGTTCAACAAAATCTCAATCTTTTAAAAATCTACCTGATTTTAAACAGATCTCGAATCCACGACCAACGTGTCTAAACAAAAATCAAATCGAACTCAGTTATTCTCATATTCGTTTCAAATTTAATTCGATCGAGAGACAATAGATCACGGACAAAAGAAAACTAGATTTACCACAAAATATCGATGCAAACAGGATTCATTGGCCTGGATGAAACGAAAAGAAATCATATTATGTCAATAGGCAGGAAGAGACTCGTGCGAAAACAATGCGATTCATGTTTAGAGAAAACCTACGTTTTGAACGTAACGTTTGGCTGAACTACTTTGACCATAGAGAAGAGCTGAGATTCTAACAAATTCAATTTTAATTCGATAATTTCAACGAATAAAAACGATCAATTTACTCGTTTCCATCGGCCATACTTTTCGAATCCGAAAATCGACGTCGTAGATAAACAAAAACGAGCAAAAGAATCTAAAACAAATTCAATTTCAACATATTTTTCGTCTTCAGTTGAGTTTTATTACCGCTGAAACGACAATATTGATCAAGAGATTCTCTGGAATGCCTTCGTACGATCGTATAAGACCAAAACCAGTTCGATTCAATCGACCATAATACGAGCACTCGTCTTTCGTGATGGTCGGTACTTGTTCATCGACTAATGACGACATTTGCCACAAATTACTTATTTAAAAATAACGACAACAACAACAATCATCTGCAAAATTGACTTCACACGAATATCTTAAAACACGGAAATACAATAATAATTTTTTTCTCCTCACAACTGACACAAATATAAATATATAAATATGTACGTTCGTTCGTTATTGGACAAGTTCTCTCTCATTATGAGAAATACTGTGCCACTCACACCATCTCAGTAAACTAGTGACACCTCAAGTATTCATTTATTTTACTATTCAAATATCAATTGTAGCAAATTTTTAAGTGAACAATTGCAGAAATTTATGCGAGCAAACTAGTTTTTATTGCACAAATATTAAAGAGAAACGTAAAAAAAAAATTTACACATTTAGTAAAAGTTCAAATGAAATGTCAAGATAAAGTATCGTCTCTCTTAAGATCAAAATGTATCGACACATTGAAATGATATCGTTTTAAATAGTCGAAATTCGAATGATATTTATATTCAAAGCCTTGAAAAGCGAGATAAAATATGTGTTTTATACGGGATTGATTATCAAATTGCACATAGAAAGAGAAAGAAGCCAGAATATTTATTTTCTCTTCTCTATTCAAACTAACAAAAGCATATCGAATCTTGAGTCATATTTGGTTGCTTATTTCATCTGTTTTCAATTGTGAATATCTGTATGATTAATTCAATCCGTAATGTATTCTCTGTTTGAAAGATTATTGGCCTAACACTTTTCTCTTTGAATTTGGCATCGATATATAAAATAGAACAGAAAGAGAAAGAGAAAAAGAGAAAAAAAATCTCTTACCTGTATCTAAGACATGAAACCACGGACGGTAAGAGAATCATGCAGGGAAGAATACTAGGCATATAAATCGAGTGAGGAAAAGAAAAAAAGAACGCAGATTTACATATATATATATATATATACGTGTGCATGCGAGTCAACGTTAGGCAGGCGACGAGTTGAAGGCAAATAAAAAAAAAGTTTGTTCTTAATCGCAATGTTCTACAATAAAAATGTAATCTACTCAACATCGGTCAACATTTTCTAGTTGAAATTAACAACGAACATGGATAATACGGCATTGGATTCGATTGCTTATCCAATTCGTGTTATTATTCCCATTGTTTATACGATTCTTGCTGCTATTGCTTTTTTTGGTAATGTTTTAAATTTCTATTCGTTATGCGTTAGTAACGATCGATTCGGTCGAAAAAGTATTCATGTTTTAATTTGGAACATTGTTCTCGAAGGATTTATTTGGACATCGATATTTTATATTGTTAAAATGGTTTCATTCGCTGATCTTGGCCAACATTTCGCTATCTACAATGGCAAATGGCTGAATGATTCATGGTGTAAAGCCGAAACGTATATTCTACGTTCGATGGACTTTCTTCTTGCTTATACAATTGTATTTTTATGTGTTGATCGTTGTGTTAAACGACAAACATGTTGTTACGGTATTCGTCGATTTATAACAGGCATTTGTATAATTCTGTCACTTTGGTTAGCTGTTTGTTATGCATTAATACCGATATTATTTTTTGATCAACGATTAAAACCGTTGAATTACGGTTCATATGAATGTCAAACGAATCGCAGCCAAATAGAGGAGCTTGATTGGCTAAATTTACAGAAGGTTCAAAGTCCAATTAAGACAATTTACCTTTTGGATTTTATTTTTGGCAATGCTTTGCCAATATTTTTAATGATCTTGTTTCTCGTTCTTCGCGGATTTATTCATCGAAAACCGAAAAAATCGAAATCTAATCTCGATACCGACAGTAGTCTCACTGAATTAGACGTCAATTTATACAAACAATTCGATTTGAAAACATACGATGACGAACATCCAAATCTAATCAAAATGGTTTGTTCGCCCGAGGGGATATTCGAGATATTTTGATAAGAATTCGTTTTCATTTTCAGGTCATTGTGTATGTCATTGTTTTTATTGTTTGTCAATTGCCGTATTACATCTATCGTTTGGTTCGAATTTATCACGACAACATTGAAGAAAACTTACAAACTCGTAATCTTCATTACGCAATCGACATTCCTTTGATAAGTCTTCGATTGATCAACCGAGCAATCAATCCTTGGCTATCGTATTTTCTCGTTCGTTCGATTCGTGAATCATCTCGTCACGGTTTTACATCGTTCTGGTGCTGTGGCTGTTTGCCTTGTTGTCCAAATCGTTGGTCGTGTCTACGTGATTTGTTCTCCTATCTTCGAAATGAATGGTACGATCTCACGGCAAGTCAACAGATGATCCGAGAAATTCGTCCAACAGGAAATACGATGAAAAAAGAATTTGTCGATCCGACCGGCAAACGAATTCGACAGACATACGAAGAATATGTTCGATATTATCATCGACCACGAGCACATTTCACTGATGCTAATCCAGCACTGCTTTTTGCAGGAAGAAATACGCCGGCTGGACACGAGAATTTAGCGTATTCGAGAAGTCAACAATTGAATTCGACTCAACCAAGTACTGAATTGTGAATTTTGTTCGTTTGTCGATATTTTAAACGCTTTTTATGTAGAAGTTATTTATAACGAAATATATGCACACCTATTTCAAAGATAGTTTTGGTTTTTTTTTGAAATTTTATTTATCGAAAAACTAAGATAATTAGGAAATATTGATTTGTCGTTTGAAATAGAGAACAATGTCGGATATATTCGGCCGTTTGATCGGGTCGATTTGCCAACATTCGCATAGTAAATCGAAGATTTCTTTTGGACAATCGGATGGTTGAGGTAGACGAACAAAACATTGATTTGAATGTTCGATTCGATAGGACGATTGTTGATAAACAATATACTGATAAAGTTCTTCATTGGATAATAAAACGTGAGGCAAACTCGAACAACGAGACCAAAATTCCCAGAGAGTCACAGCAAATGAATAAATATCTGATCGCATCGTTGGTTTATTCTGAAAAATTCTCGATTGTTCGTGATTTTCGTTGAATGAAAAGACGACTTACTGTCAAAGCTTCTGGTGAAATCCATCGCAATGGAATCTTTTCTCCATTCGTACAGATCCAATATTCGTGCTCGAATTGATGCAAAGCCATTGCACAGTCAGTTAATTTTATTGTTAAATCAGGATAAAATAGACAATTTCTCGTTGCAACATCATTATGAATGAGATTCAATGTCGAAAGATATTCTAATGCATTGGCTAATTGATGTGCAAAGTAAATATTCATTCTATGTGAATCAAAACGAATCTTTTCGAGAAAAAGAACGTTCAAAAGAGAAAGTTTTTACTTTTGAAAAGTTGAATTATTCGTTTTCGTGTGAAAATAATCTTGTAAAGTTCCTAAATCTGAATACTGTTGAACGTAATAAAGCGAATCGAATTCAATCGCACAGATTGACGAAAGATTAACGTGTTTTAAACGTGAAAGAAGATTGACTTCCGAAAGAAAATTTTCTCTAAAATTCGAATTAAAAAAAAACGAGAATTTCGTCTTTGTTGGATATTCACTTCGCTGATTGAAGACAATTCGATTTGAGAATCTTAATTAGAACTGATTTCGATTGATATTTGCCGAGAAAGATTTCGCCGAATTTCGATTCGGATATTTTAGCAAGAGAAAACAATTCTAGACTGTTGATTGCCGGTGGATAACAAGGAGTTATCTTCGACGGGAGAACTTCTTGAAAAGCTACACAATTAAATAAACTTATCGGTCGAAAATAATTTTGTGTGATGTCTGATGATGCGTAATGATACGTCTAAAAACGAAAAATTTGAATTTTGAATTCGAGTTTTTAGGTTTTTTTCTACGTTATTTGTGTATTGATCACTTTTGAATAGAGACGATGGTGAACTGGTGTGAATCAATGATGTTGTTGATGTTATTGGATAGATGTACGAGCCCATTGATGTGATATCATCGTAATTCGATCGAATATGAATTTGATTTGGATGAGTTTCAATTGGCAAACGGTTTGTTGGTTTTGTTAGTTGCGAACATTTTTCGTAGAGATTCGTTTTTCGACGTAAATTATAATGACGAATACGAGTGACGATTAAAATTAAAAGGAAAACAAAGCAAAGAAATAAAATCAGTAAAATCATCGTTGGAAACCATTCGAACGAAGTCAATTGACCAATCGATGATGAAGTTATGGTCAAATTTTTGTCGACGATTAAACAACCTTAATCACACAACCGAATAAATAAATCATCTTTTTTCAATGTTTTTCTTCTACCTGTTCGACAATCTTTGGTTGTTGTGTTGAGAATCACTGCTGGTTGAGTATCGAAAACGATTTCCGTGAGAAAAAGAAATTCAGCATCGAATTCGAATTGAAGTTCGACTTGTTTGCCAACGATCATCGATTGATGTTCGGTTAAATAAATCGTATCAACGAAAACAGTTGACAACGAGGTCGATTGAGGAGAAATATCGTGATCGATCAATTGATTTTTATCGAAACGAATTCGAACGGATTTATATTTATTATTGAGAAAATAGATTCGAATCATTTTGAAATGACGAGAAGTATCGAATTGAAATTGAATTGTAACTGAAGATTTATTCCAAACTAACCAAGAATCTTCATTTCCACCCAAAACTCCGTCAGTTAGTTTTCCAATTCCACCTGAATTGAACAAATAACAAAAAAGCAAAGGTTGAAAAGGTTTTTTTACCATCGTACGAAGTGTCTCGATCGATACTTGGCGAAGTTGTGTACGAAATAACTCCGCCGTGAAACGGACAACCGTAGAGTTCAACTCGCATGCAAACCGTTCGCCAACGTGAACTATAGGGAATAATTCGAATGCGTTTAGCAAGAATTGTCGAACTTAAAACACGTTTCTCCGCTGAATACGTATTCATATTCGCTTTGATTAACTAGAAAATCCAAAACAATAATTGTGACTTTTCTTTCTCATGAATAATAAATTTTTTCTCGTACAGTTTTATTCGTTTTTTTATTAAAATAATCAATCCATTGTGATGAATTATTCTCTCGTTGATATTGAATTTGAAAATATTCGGCATATTCATTTCCTTGTCCATTATCGAATCGACCTTGTGTTTCAATGGCATTTATATAAAATAAATGATGTAATTCAATTTGAATGTATTCGTATGATTTCGGTCCGATAGGTTTATCTGGGCACCAAGCTCCTCCTTCTAATTCAGTTCGAATCCTTTTTTAAATAAAACAAATGTTAATCGAATTGATTTAATCTTCAATGTGCGGGTTTTTTTTTTATTTTACCTTGCCATTTGAGCACCGACACTGGTTGCATCGTGTGTTGAACTCGAGGTCAAATCACTATCACTAATTGAGCCTGACTCCATACCTAATGGTGCATTGCATTGTTCTCAAAATAGGATAGTTTCAATTTAACATTTACAAGGAAAAATCTATTAAATCGATATTTTTTTACCATATTCAGACAATATTAAATTTGACGAGACATTGTAAACAAGGTTGAGAATAACCAAGAAATTGTAAATTCGAGACATGGTTCGATCTGAAGATATCAAATCAATGATTGTATAAACAAATAGTATGGTTAAATTGACTGATAATATGTTTGAACATGACGAAATCAAACTTCAGGCTACTTACGTTTGTATACTATAAGATGATCAGATTATGATGACGTAATTCAAGAGTAAAATGCTCTTGTTTAATTCTCCATGCAAATGATTGAGATTGAACAGACAAATCCTTTTTTTTATTGTACCAGGAAAAAAAATGCTGTCGTTTTCTTCCTCATCTATCGATACAAGAGAAAAGAAAGAACAACTATGTCGTAATATTTTTTTTATCTGTTCTCTCTCTCTCTCTCTTTCTCCATTCATATTTATTAATTTGTACCTTATTCCTCTCTCTCTCTCTGTGTCTCTCGTTTGACAGACATCTGAAGGGCTTTCTTGTTCAAGTGTATGATAGGCTGGCTTACGTAAAGACACACTTAAATTTCATCAGATAATCGTGACCAACTATGAAAAAAGAACATAGGACCTTGTATTATCGTGAAACATGAGATCATCAGACGCTCTCTCTCTCTCTCTGGTGTTCTTCGATTGATATTTGTGAATAACAAACATATGTTTGAACAGCGACAACTCTTCTCTGACTCAGGTGTACTTAGATCTAAATGAGCCATTCGACAGCTCATTCAAATGAAACATGCAAATCACATCCGAAAAGAAAACCGACTAATCGACATTCCTTTTTCTATTAGATCTATTGAAAAAAAAGAAAAGAAATGAAATGATGCAATACACGTCCATCGTGAACAAGTGTGTTATTGAAAAATAATTAGTGATAGTAACTATGTTCGATGTTAACACAAACACGTTGGCCTCCGGACGTATCATACATTTTTCATATTGAAGTTCAACTCTAATTGGCTCGGATCTCCCATCAGCTAAAAATCTATCTCGTATTACATTGCAAACATCAGAGAATTCCTTCGTTCTAGTTTTCATCCCACGCGATCCTAACTAAATACGAAGAATAATAATAATAATACTTCTTTATTTCTTCTTATGACAACGATTCAAGGTTAGACAACTACGAAAAAAAGACAAAATGTGCCGTAGGAAAAGCATAAGAAATCAATCGTCAATTCAAAAATAGAAGAAGAAGAAGAAGAAAAGATCGTTTTTATTCTAATTGCTTCATTTCAGTTTAATCACAAATCTCATTCTCTTAACCTTGAACAAACGGTTGGAACGGAAACGAATGAAAGATGAGATCATTAGGAGGCGGATTCATCCAACAAGAACATACACATCACAAAGAAGAAGAAAAAAAAAGAGAAAACGCAACTTTTCTTCTTTATTAGTACTTTCAGATTGGATATGAATATTTTGTCTATCGAGTGTGAGGCGATTGTTAGTCAGCACTTATTCGATGACTACAATTAGACATGAACAACTCATCATTTTCTCTGTTTAGTCTGCCATTTCTAATGTTGATGATAATACGATCAGCAACATATTAATCTGTGCGTATGTTCTTCTCGATGAGAAGAGAAAAAGAAAACAAATTAGTTGATAGCAGTCGGTGTGTGTGTGTATGTGCGTATCAAAAGAAGTCTTTACGGAACAATAGAATTGAAAAACTATTTACCAGTCTGATCGAATTAAAAAGCAATCATTTCGTCTCTTGTTACTAAATCTAAAACAATAATTATTACATTCGTATTCTCAATCAATCGATCATGTTGTAATCGATCGATTGATTGATCAATCATCATGCATGTTTGATCGAAACTGACATCAATGACCTTTTTACAGATGAACATTCGCAGCATGTCAATGAGAATGTGTCATTCTCATTCGATAAATAACACACAGATGTATCGAGTTCGATATACGTTGTTAACTCTAATTTATTGAAAACACCGAATAGACACATATTGAGAGAGTAAACAAACAATATGCTGTACAAAAACTTACTGAATTAAATTCAATTGAAATCAATTAATAAGTTACATAAGTTCATTCGAAAGATCAAATGTTATTCGAATATACAGAAAAACGAAAAAGAAATAACGAAAGAAAAATCTCCCCAAATACTAAAAGATTCGTTTTGGATTTTCTCTTGAGAATAAGCAATGCACTGTTATTTGACACGAAAACGAAAAAAAACAAAATCACCGAGAACAAAAACTGTTTTGCAACGATTATTTTTTCAATTTTTCAATATGATGAATGATTTTAAGCGATGGTCCAAGTTTCAAGCCCATGTATCGCATTAATATATCGATGGACAACAGAAGAAGAGCCTTGCCATCGACCTCCTACGCGAAACAATTTGTCATTTGAATTCAATTGAAAATGAAGAATTACTTCTTGAAGAAATCGAGATGCGAGATCATTGAATGACGAGTCGATTTCTCGAATAAACATTGCAACTTCGTTTGGAGTGTATTCTTCAAGACGATCTGATATCACATTTGAAAGATCACTTTGAGATGAAGATTCTGAAAAATACGAAAATTAAAATGACAAAGGAAAAGTTGAGCTCGAATCAACCGGTATTATAAATTGATTCTTCATCGAAACTTGATTTTGACACTTTACTATTGGTCAGATAAGTTTCATCTTCTATTCAAACAAAAAGTCAATTTAATAGAAACTTTTCTTTCGAAAATATTTACCGAGATCAAATTCGATACTTTTGCGTTTATTCTCGTAATTACTTGACGATGAATCTAATTGAACTGAATTTCGAATTCGATTGAAATCAAGCAAATCTTTACTTTGATCTTCATCGATAGTTGTTGTTGGCTGGGGTAGAGTCGAAACGAGCAAATCATTTCCAGCTAAGATTCCATTTTGAAATCGTCGAATGATATTCCAAAAATCTTCTTCACTTTCAATCAAAGGAACATCAACTAAAGTCCCGTTTTCCACTACAAAAAAGATTTGTTGTTTTTTGTTCTCGTTTCTTTTCAATTCGAATTACATTTGATTTCCTTCGTCGAATGTTTGTTCGTTTCTGTCAAAATATCACGGATACGTTTGGTAAATAACGTTGGTTGAAAAGAACAATTCACACACGAATCAAATATCAACTTTAGAACCGAATGAACTTCACCAGGACCAAATACCGATGGCATCAAGTAAAGAAATCGTTGAGGATTCAATAGAACTCCGCCATTATCACCCGTATAATTCCAAAATACAGTTACTAGAAAACGATTTATTAGCCTACGGTTTCTCGAAATAAACTTCGAATTCTACCGGTCAGATCTTTCGATGATATTTCGTCAGCTATCGTGGTTTTCTTCTTTTTCAGTTCGTTCTGTTTATTTGCCGTTCGAGAATAAGCTAAACCGAGATTTTCCCATTTTCTCTCCTCAAAAAACAAAAAAACGAAACGTACGATATCCTCCGATTTTTGCTATTCGAATTCCTGCAGTTTTGCACCAACCAACCGGAAATATATCTCGCGAATAGTATTCGACTTTGAAATTATTCGACGAACTCCATCCGTCTAAGCAAATCACAATTCGATGGTCACCGGGAAGAACTTTAGTCACCGTTGCTGGACAGATTACATGAGGATGTCGAGGATCGACCGCCTCAAGTTTATCACCGATTTGAAAGAGATTCTTCGCAGGTTTTTCCGGCGACTAAACGAACAAAAACTAAACTAAGCAATTCTGTTTGACAAACGAGTGACAGCTACCGGTTTGAAACAAGATTCACGAGCGAATGGACCGTTTTTTATGTATCGTTCGAAGTATTTCGCCCATCGTGATGAATTTTGTTGAAAACCAAGTGGAAGTACAATTTGTCCGCCCTAAAATTCGCCTCGATTTTTAATCAATCAGTTGATTCGTCTTACTAATTTCTCCGTTGTTCCGTAAACTCGAATATCTGTTGAGTCGACAAGTCTCCAAAAATCATTCCGATCGTCGGTTCCGTCCAATCGAATGCGCAATCTCGGTCCGTCTTTGCTAATAATCGTTCCGATACACCACGAATCTTGATTTCTCGGATCGATCGATTCAACTTTCTCTCCAATTTCGAATTCATTCGTCGGAGGAATCAAAGACTACGAACACAAATTCACAAAAAAAAACAAGGCAAATTCTCAGTCTCGACATTTACTTGTCGGAAGTAACAAGCTGCTGCAGCAACACTTTTCGTTTCAGTTAAATACGAATCCCAATCGTGTTCTGCATCTGCAAAGTCAAAGAATTTTCTCGAAATTCAACAGTTTTAGCTCACCGTCATCGTCAGATAGTGAAGACATGTGTTTGTTTGAATAATTTTCTTTAATTAAAACATCTAGAATAATTAAATTGATTCGTTTTTTTTCATTGACAGGAGAGGGGAAGAAGAAACATGAGTAATTATTACGGAAAACTCGAACCAATGGTCACGGAGACACTTGCGTACATAGATGGCAGTCAAAGCGAATTGCGAGAAACTGATTTTGTCCAATCACTAACGACTGCAGAGGTCGTTGTTTATTTCACCCATTCGAAATTAAACTCGAAAATCTCATTGGAGGACAAAGTTCTCGTCGAATGTCGGTTGTTTATTTGTTGTTACGAATGAATCATCCTGTTGGTTATTTCTAATTTCGTCATTGCTCGTGATAGGACACATATAAAACACTTTGTTGCCCGTATTCATTCATTCATTTTCATTCTCTCTCGTTCGATTGTAGAAAAACGCACACGAAAGCAATCTGTCTGGTAACTAAATCTTCATCGAGGCGTTTTTCCGCCGTTATTCAACGCTAAACTTCTCTCAATACTTCGTCATCGTCATCAGCGATCATCAAAATTCGATAGTAATCTTGTTTTTGTTTTTTCATAGACAGTTTTTCGGTTAATTTTCCCGTAATTGTTTGCTTGATTTTGTTTTTTTTCCTTTGTGTCAACAATCGTGTATCCGTGTGAATTTTATTTTTCGTCAGCTCATTTTGCTTTCACAACATTCAACAAGAAGAAAAAAAATAAACGTCTTGTATCAGTTTTATTTGTGTATTATTGTATCTTTTGATTGTCGATCGACATAAACACACACACGCATACAGAACTGTTTGGCTTTGAATCATGTCGATTATTCGATATCGATTTAAGGCGAACAAAGATTTTGAATCAGTCAAAATCGATGGAATGAGTTGTTCTCTCGGAGAACTCAAACGTTTAATTTCGGCGAAATCTTCTCGAACAGGATCGCATAATTCTCGAGATGATTACGATTTAATTATCAGCAACGCAAATACAAATGAAGGTTCGTCGAATTCATTTTTCCTTTTGTCAAAAAATTTCATTTTTTCGCTTTAGAATACAAAGATAATTCGGATTTAATTCCTCGAAATGCCAGCGTGATCGTGGCGAGACGTATTCGAGGCATAGTCGATACGTTGACGCCAACGAGCAACCAAAGGCCTGTGGTTTCATCGGACGATATTGTCCAAGAGTAAATTTGTTTTTTTTTCGAATTGAATAAACGAAGATTTTTGTCTTTTGTGAATAGTTTTTTACGTCCGGCGATTCTTTTGAATCAGAGCGGACCGTTGATCGAAACCAATGCGATTCCGTTGGAACAACTCAGCGAAACAACGAATTCAGCACCGGCTAAGGAAATGACTGAGGAAGAAATGATCAAAGAAATCCAAGCAGGTTCACACGCTCGTTACGTGTAAGTCTTTTCATTGCAAAAAACAAAAGAAAAATAACCGAAAATCTCGATTTTCTTAGCACGACTCAACCGGCCTATCGAACGAATTTGTTTATTTGCCATCATTGCAAACAGCCTGGGCACATCAAAAGTCAATGTCCATCGTTTTTGGTAGGTTTTTGCGCTTGTTTTTTCTTATTGATATTTTGTGTTTTTTTCTTCAGTCATCGAATAACAATAATTCGAATCCATCGTCGTCGACAGGCGCTGAGGGCAACTCGACAACAAATCCAAGTTCAGGTCGACCTCACACGTCGCACATCGTGACACGTCACGCTCCGTACCAAATGAACCATCATTATCATCATCATCGAGGGAGTCGATCGCATCGTGGTGCAGGTCATCCACGTGACCCCATACCAAAGAAAACGACCGGCATTCCACGAGATCGGCTCATTCCAGTGCCTAAACACATTCCCGGTGCGTTGAGAGACCAAACTGGCGCCTCGGTCGTGCCGAGACAAATGGCAGAATTGTACGTCGAACGAAGTGAACGAAAACAAGATGCTTTAGCTCATTCGATACGACAATCTGACGAGAAAAATGTTTCATCAACACCCTCAAGTTCATCGAAAACAGCCGATGAAGAAATTCCCAATGATCTTCTCTGTCCATTGTGCAAACGAGTGTTTACCGACGCTGTTATCACTCCGTGTTGCAATCTTAGTTTCTGCGATGAATGTATTCGCACGGCTTTAATCGAAAGTTCGGATCACGAATGTCCGATGTGTCATTGTCAACACGTCGCCATCGATCAAATCAACCCGAATTTGTACCTTCGAAATCATATTAAACGTTGGCACGAACGGCAAAATCAATCGGTTTACTCTCATTTATCTTTGCCTCAGCAAGCAATCGAACCGGCCGATGTCGATTCGAGTTCGACAACGAATCTTTCGAACGAAAACGAAGAATACGATCCGACGAATGTCACGTCTTCGTCGGCACGACCGGCGGTGAAAGTTCCGATTGTGATTAAAATGCAACCGCGTGGCGAAACACCGTCGCCGCCGTCGATCGGAACATTGATGTTTAAAGAAGAAAAAGACTCGGATTTCGAACGAACAACAACGCCGCCGAAAGACGAGCCCACTGACTCATTTCGATCGTCGACAAGTGTTGAAGGTAAATTTTCAATTGAATTTCGACTTTTTTCAAAATCAAATTTCTATTTAGTCGAGAAAACCGAAGGCGAAACTCCGCCTATCAATTCTCTGTACCAATCCGCCTCGCCAACAACTCCCGTTGCGCCGATGCCACCAGCAAATCCCGTTGTTCCTCATTACTACCAAACTCCAGCTCATCACAACGTCATCTATCCTCACCACATTCCTCCAACATCAACCAACGGTCTCTATCCAATTCAACCGTAAGTTTCGAAAAACCAAACTCTCGAATATTCTTTTACGTTTTTCTGTTTTTTATAGAACTTATTATCCTCCGCCAATGGGCGTTCGTTATCCGCCGGCTGGCCTTCCGCATTACCAAGGTTATCCCCCCGGTCCGCCGATTCATCATCACCCGGCACCGGCACCTCATGCAATGATTCCTGCGCCACATATTCCAGCGAATGGATACAATATGCCGCCGTTTCATCCTCATCCACAAGCGCCATTTACGTCGACATCGACTTTCATTGCGCATCATCAAACAGCAACAACTCAGCCGATTTCAAACACACTTTCCAAAGACGAATTTTACATAAAACAACGTTATTTTCAACGAATGTAAATCGAACAAATTTTCTTTGCTCATTGAAATTTGATTTTTCTAGGCAAAAATCGCCGAATAACCGTCGTCGTTCGCGTTCATCGTCTTATTCATCCTATTCCAGCAGGTTTGTTGCCTCTCGATTTCATTTTCGTTCTTAATCGTTGAGTTTTTTCAGTGACTCACGTAGTTCGTCCCGTTCGCGTTACAATCGTCGTCGTCGTCGTTCATCGCGCAGTCGAAGCCGCAGTCGCAGTCGAAGTCGTCGTCGAGCAAACTCGCCAATCCGAGACACTCGTCGCCAACGACGATCTTCGTCATATCGAGACCGACGACGACCCGTCGACAACAAAGACAAATATTCGAGCAAATATCGACGGTAAATTTTCGTATTTTTCGAATTGAATTTTCATTGAAATCGAATTTAGATCGCCACCACCTCGGTCGACTCGGGATCAACAGGAACGACGTCGTTCGCCGCGTCCTCCACCCACTGTTCAACAATCAACGCAACGAACTATTGTCTATATGCAAGAATCGTCACATTCCACGTAGGTTTTTTGGCAGAAAGTTTTTGATAATTTGAAAATGTTTTTGTTTTTTTTTAAAGTCGAGATCGTCGACGATCGAGAAGTCGTTCGCGTGCTACGAATGAGGATCGAGCCAAGAAAGAAACACCAACAGAACCAACGACACTTTCGTCCAAAGTCGAAGCTGTTGTCGATGAATCGAATGAAAAAACTCAAGATGAATCGGTGAAAAACGGAAAAAAACACAAGAAACATCACAAAAAACATCGACATTCATCGAAAAGCAAAAAACATCATCGAAGCAAAGATAAAGAAAAGAAAACTGCCGTCGAAGCGCCGCCAACATCTGTTATCGAAGTTCAATCATAACATTGACTTTCGTTTTTTTTTCTTCTTTTCTCAACTTGTATGCGAAAGAAAATTCTTTTGTTTTCATGTATTTGTTTTCTTTTGTTCTATTTGTTAGTTTTTTTTTCGTTTTCGACAGAATAAAATTTATTGATGAAACATAAATTCAATTTCTTCTTCATTCATTTTTAATCTTTGAGTTTCGAGAAAAGAAAACAGAAGTCACATTTTCATGTCTGTAGCACCTTCATACATTGGAAATATCTCGAATATGCACAACACTCTACCGGGTCGATCGGTTTGGGATGAAAATGTTATTGTACTACAGAGAAAACATGACTCGACACCTGAAACATCTTGGCAAGTCATTACAATTTTATTTTTACTAATATTGATTATATTCGGAACTATCTTTGGGACGTTAATCGCATTGTTAATTATAGGCAAGGAGATTTTTTGTTTTCTTAAGAATGATTTTCGCTTTTTTTTTCTACAGGCGGATTGAAACAACGAATGAATACGACAGAGATGATCATTGACGGTAGTACAAGTACAAGCACAGCAAGTACAATCTGTTCGACAACAGCTATCACAACAACAAGTACACTGACTGCACTACCATCGCAATGTTCGAGTTATACTTTGATCACTGATGGTACTCGTCATGCATCACAACCATCGGCTTCCAATTGTGATGATCCTATGTTTACTCCTGCTAAATGGGTTCGATTCTCAGGTGCAGCCGGAACAATGTTAGCTAATTGTCCAGTTGCTGATTTGCATTGTGGAACTTTGGCTTCTGGTTGGTATAGTGGCGTTTATCCGTCAGCAGCAGGTAGTACAACGAATGGACAAGCTTGTTTTAATTATCTCGGCAATAATTGTATGTGGCCTGCGACGATTTCGATTACGAATTGTAATGGATATTATGTTTTCTATCTTGTTAGTCCAACAACTTGTGATTCAAGATATTGTACGATTTAAATTCAATTTTCTTTTTGTAATTATTATGAAAAATAAATGTTTCTTAGAGAGGCATGTCAAAGTAAATAGATTCAATATAAGTGTACAACAATGAAGTTCTTTCTCTGTCTCTCTCTCTGCATTCATTTGAATTTTAATCGATATAAAGAAAAGCGTGCTGAGTATGCCAAGAAAAATCAAAGCAAAGAAAGTATCGAGAAAGAAAAAATCAAGTTTTCGAAAGATTCAAGTATTTTCTTCAAAAAACATTTCTCAATTGATCTCTTAATTATTTTACGTCTAATTTTCAAAGATCATTTCACCGCACGACAGAATCAAAACTGACAGTTCGTGCATATCGCGTATGTCTGTGTGATTTTAAATTGTTTATTCTGCAAGTTTAGTTTTTATTTAGAAATAAGTCCTCGTTTTCAATCGAGTAGACGAACAAAATACGATAAAGATTTAACTTCACATACAGTTATTAATAATCGTAGCATCTATCGCAACATACTCTTAATTCTTCTTGTTTTACTACTCGGTCTGTTTGTATTGGCTGCATTAGTTATTCCAAATGTCGTTCTCTATTTGTTATTACCAAAAATATGTACGTTCTCATTGGTAACTTAGATTTAATAATTAACAATCGTTTTTTTTTATTTTCAGCGAGATATTCAATAGTTCAAAGTAATTTCGCTTTCACAGAACCGATCATCTATGGAAATCATTGTGCAGGAACATCAACTTATACGAAATGGATAACTTATTCTATTGATGGAATATCCATGGATATTGACACACGTAACTGTAGTTTTAATAAAGTTCCATTTTATTATACGAGTATTTCTGGAATCAATCTACAAGATAATTTAATGGGTCATAATTCGATATATCTTCCAACACTGAATGGATTTCGAATTTACTGCCGATCGTATAGTGGTTTGACTTCAGCACAACTGCTCAATGCTTCAACATATAAACAGTGGGATGTCAATTGGGTTGGCGTTTTATATTAAAACAAATACGCAAAAAAAGAGAACAACACATGTTAACTTTTACGAAGTGCATTGTTAGTTTTTCGTTCTTTCTTTTCTATCATCAGAGTATAAAAAAAATGCACTTTTTGCACTCAATACATCTTATTCACTCAGTATCATGCCACAAGAATCGAAAGAAATTATCGAAAAATTTCTCGAATGTATCAATGATCCAAAAGTAAAGGATTTGGAGAATTACTTAGAACAAACTGTTCAATATACATTCGATTCTAAAGTTATTTTTAAAAATATTAACGAAGCGCAAGATTATTATCGAAAAGAACGAGATGATGATGAATCAACTTCACAATGGGCACTCGTAGAATTGGAACCTCAACAGGAGAATACAAATCAAATACGTGCTCGAATTTTACATGATAATACAACGTCTGATACGATCTATACGTTTAGTGATCAAGGGAAAATTCAACTAATCAAAGTTGTCAATTGAATCTTTTTTAATAAAGAATTTTCACTATCAAAGAAAAAAGAAGACATAAGAATTTCAATCTTATAGTTGATGAATTCAAAAAGAAATAACGCAAAATATATTCAATCATGTCTACTACAATGCATAGTTACACATTAAAAAAGTCCTCAAATAAAGTTCATATTCGCCGAATACCAAGAAAACGACGAAAACATCGAAAATCAAACGACTTTCGATCATGTAAAACTGAAACAACAGTAACAAGTCATCATTTATTCAATTCAAAATTAACAGAACAGAAATCTACACCTCAAAAGAGCGAGTAACTATGAAACATGATCGATTCGAAATTACAGATAGTATTTCTTGTAGAAATTCGTTCCTATCAAATAAATGGTCGGCCACGTGTATTTCTTTACTTGCTCTGCCTGTTATTGCTGCATTGATTATACCAAATGTGTTATTCTATTTAATGCTGCCCACCCTTTGTATGTTATTTGCGAATAAACATTTCAAAATTAAATATTTTTTTCTTGCAGTTCAAATACCTATGACAAATCAAACGAATATTACTCAGCCAAAAGTACATGCCAATTTATGTGGAGGTGTGAGTTCATACACTAATTGGGTAGGTAATGTGACTCCCACTCAAGGCATTTACACATATGTATCGACAAGTAACTGTGCCTTTAACACAACACCGCTATATTATATCAGTATCGAGGGAAAACAATTACAGACTGACTTTACCGGCTATAATGATATTTATAACCCTACTCGATATGGATTCCTTTTGCTTTTATACAGTTATCAGGGTTTGAATGCTGAACAATTGCTAAACTATTCGCAAACAGAACAATGGAATATTAGTTGGGTTGGTGTGTATCAATAACCAGACAGTATTTCACCAAGAAGAATTTATCTAACTAATAATAATATAATTCTATAGACCTTTTTTGATTTTTACAAATGTCAATGACACATATATATGATTTCAGATATAATCCATACCGTTCGCGAGCAAAAAACAATTGTCAACGATATGAATTCTAAATATTCAAGATGCCAGTGTTTATCCTTGATTTTACTCATCATTCTTGTTGTACAATTGCTAACAGCTTTGTTTGTTCCGTCAATACTTCTCTATCTATTGACGATGAAAAGCAACGTCAGTGAGTAAACCAATAATCAATTAATACGTAGGAATTAATTATATTCAAACTTATTATACTTAGCTACTGTCCAAAATCAAACTTCAGAATCATTAAGATACAAGAATTTCTGCGCTGGTAGTTCACCATACACAATGTGGCAAATAAATAGTACATATATAATTACCATGATCGTCAATACTACCCAATGTAATTTTACTACTACACCACTTTATTTCGTCTCACTTCATGGTGTAACTGCTCTTTGGATGATGGGTGGACATGCTGCAATATATTCTCCAACAAAACAATCGTTTCAGATCTATTCAAAATCACTAGGTGGTGGAGATGTGACGATTTTGATGTATTACGCCACAACCTTTTTCTGGAATATCAGTTGGACTGGATTTTATTAGGAACCATTCGTCTCTTCATAAAAGCTTGAGGGTGTGTCAAATGAAAATGTTTCTGATGCTAACTCCATACTCTTTTTTGTCTGATATAATCTTTCCGTAAATCATTTACATTTTTCGAAAATCAACCATATGAGCAGAAAGGCCTCAACAAGTTCTATCGAATATAAAATATTTTGGTTCTATTTGAGATCAGCATAGAATTCTACACAAAACAAAGAGTTCACTTTTTCTCCTAAGAATTTTTACCATCCTAATCAAGATGACTGAGAGAATATATATTAGTTATTTCTATGATTAATTTTATTCATGAAAAGAAAAAAGAAGACATAAGAATTTCAATCTTATAGTTGATGAATTCAAAAAGA
>ERZ778024.1339-NODE-1339-length-29978-cov-55.826989_pt1 | contig 29978 bp, 34 predicted proteins | sample MGYA00375754_ERZ778024 | MGnify/ENA primary metagenome ERZ778024 (study PRJEB29350, sample SAMN05389827) | bioreactor metagenome | isolation source: Thiocyanate bioreactor | place: South Africa: University of Cape Town | collected 2014-02-18 ...
TATCAAATAAAAGCAAATTCCTATTTGGATTTGTTCGATTAATTAATGGTGTATTATGTTGACTGATGGTTTGTGTGAGAATATCGTAATTAACTGGTGTTATTTTTTCGAAAGATGATTGTTGATTGTCATGACTCGATGGATAGTTTAAGATTGTACCGAAGAAATTGTCTGCTTGTCGATCTTGAATTTTGAAATAATTATTTAAATGACATTGAATTAGAAGTCCGATTAGAATACCAATGAATCCAATAAAAAAACAGATGATTATCGAAATAATACCGAGAGTATATTGAAGAGAATTGAGATATATTGGACAAATGATTGGTTGGTTTGCAGTTAAATGAAGACAACATTGAGTATGATTGGCAAATGCATAATTTTCGAGAAATAGTTTTTGTTCGAGATGAATACGTGAGGATGAAACACACGAACATGGTTCGTACGAGCAAGAAAACTTCGAATAATGATTCATTGAATAAAGTTGAGATTCATAAAGTTTATTTTCATGATAATAGCTTACAAAAACAACTAAGAAAAACCAGAACTCATTCTGTTTTTGGATGTTTAAGATAACTTACTAATACATATATAAGGAATACAATAATTAAAAACTTGACATCGATATGATTCACATAATTTCACATGTGTATATGTTATATTGATAATTGTACAATCGATTTGTTGTATTATTTGATTTCTATTGATACTGAGAATTATAATTAATATACAAAGACTAAGAACAACGAAACTCAGACCGAATATACCGAATAGAACTGAGTAATATTCAAGTTTATTTCGTTCAAATTGATTTAACCATGTACGAATAAAACACGAACGATGTCGAGATAATTTATCCAATGAATCAAAATCATTGATTTGTTCGGAGAGATCGTGCATAAGTAACAGAGCAAAAAGATATCTTCAGGCGCGCCTTGTTGTATTCTGATTAAACTGCCGGACTCTAGCGACTCCGAGTACGATTGATGATGACTCACTCATATTGTTTTCTTTTTCTTCGTCTCTCATTTATATATATATACACTCAATGCTTCTTCGGCTTTATTTTTAGTTTGCAAAAATGACGATGCAGAAATTGTTGACTTTTTGTTTTAGATTTATTAAAAAAGAACACAAATAGTTTGCCATGTCATCGGACGGTTCAGGTGATAATAATAGTTTAAAAGATGAAATTAACAAACTAATTGCAGACAATAAAGTCATGGTATTTTCTGCAACATACTGTAAGTTCGAACTCTTGAGAATAATCACCAATCAACACTTTGGTTTTCATGTAAAGGTCCGTATTGTACGAAAGCAAAAAAAATTCTTGGTAAATATCAATTGAATGGTTACAAAGTCATTGAAATCGATGACACTGATCAGGCTGATAGTTATTTGAAAATTCTTGGAGATATGACTGGTGCATATACAGTTCCACGAGTATTCATCAATGGAACGTGCATTGGCGGCGGTGATGATACCGAAAAATTAGAGAAAAAAGGCGAACTTGAACCAAAATTAAAGGAAGTTGGTGCATTGGCAAATGAATCATGAAGAAATGAGACTTTCCTTTTTCCGTAGTTTGATATAATCTAGAGAATGAATATTTCCTTTGTCATTTTTATCTTGCTTTTCAAATGATTTTTAATGAGAATTCTTCAATTTCCATTGTTTTCGTCTGTATTCTAGAAAAATGACTGAAACTAATAATAATGAAAACGAAAAAGATTTTGAAAAACTTTTCAAAATCATTCATAATGTTAAATTTGCAATGTTAACAACAGTTAACAATGATGGAACACTTCATAGTCGGTAGGTTCTAGAGAATAGTTTCTTTATTTTTTAAAACTAAAATCGATTTAAATACATTAGACCAATGGCTAATAAACAAGCAGATTCATTCCATGATGAACTTTGGTTTTTCACACAACGAAGCGGTAAAAATCGGTCTCTATCAATTCCTATCAGCAATCTATTTTCTAGCACATAAAGTAACTGAAGTTAAACAAGCTTCTCAACAAGTGAATGTGTCATTTTCTGATCCAGAACATCAAGCTTGTAAAAATAATCTATTCGATTAATCTTATATCGGCTGTGCTCTTTTTTTTCTCACTCAGATGTTTCGATTACTGGTCAAGCTGATTTAGTTGATGACAATACGAAAAAGATCGATCTATGGAGTGACTCATTAAAACCTTGGTAACATTTTGTTTTTTTCTCTATGATAAACTCACGTATATTTCACTAATTAGGTTTCCCAATGGTCTTGATGATCCTGATTTGACATTGCTTCGGTAGAAACATTTGTTTTTAAATTAGTAAATTAGTTAATATCGATTTTTTTAGAGTCAGTATTGTCGAAGCAGAATATTGGGATTCATCATCAACAATAATGCAAAAAATCTATGGACATGCTAAAGCATCAATCTTAGGTGATCATTCAGCATTGGCTGGTGAAAATAAAAAACTTATTTTAACTTAAAAAAAAACAAGTCAAATCGTTATTTTTTCAATCATCTACTCGAGCAGATAATATTATATTCGCGTTTTTTTTCTATTCCAGCAATTGTATTTGTTTTCTTTTTTGATATTTTACAAATAAATATGAGCAATGTTTATTTCAAAGAAGAAAAATACTAATCAAATATCCGTAATGACGTCGATGTCTATCACAATAATTCAATAGATTAATTCGTGTGGGTTTCACTTAATACGTAAACAACTTCGTATACTGTCTTATCTAGTTTGAATGAAGACTAACAAGATCGAATAGTTCTCTTTTTTTCATCTTTCACCAGGGAATAAGATAATCATATGTATCTGACGCATTTCGATCTCTAATTTTTTTCTCATTTACTTTGCGTGAGTAATTTTGTTAAGTGGGAAAACAAACATAACATATTTATTCCGAATAGCAGTCATTTGATCATTTTATTCGATTGGAAACACAGCATTAAACATCGCCATGCAAACCAAATCTATCGTTCGATTGTCTATGACAATATATCTCATATATCTTTTCATTACAATTGCTCTTTGTGCAACTAGTGTAAGTTCGAGTAAATCTTCGATTTATAATGAACAATTCGATGTTTGCGTTTGTCTTTTTAGTCATCGAACTCAAAAGTCGAGTAAGATGCTTTGGTTTTCATTGAAATTAGATTTTCTTTGTTTGTCTCAGATCACATAGTCGAGTAGCTCGATCAGCTGGTGTTGAAGCAGATAATGATCTCCTCAAATTTTGTCAATATTTCTGTTCAAATGATCATTTATTTACAAAAAGGTATTTATTTACTTGAACTTTACATTTAAAAAACGTTTTTTTTTCTGTAGAGCTTATTTAAAAGGCTTTGTTCATGGCCGATCTGCAAATGATGAAGATCTTACTGATGAACTTATTGACAAACGTTTCGTTCACGGCAAACGTTTTGTTCATGGTTAAAAAAACAACAACAACAACAACAACGAACTTCTATTTTAAATCAGAAACATGCCATTTTATTCAATTCTAATCTAATTCGAATTATGATAATAAGAAAATAAAATAAAATTTGAAAGAAAAAAAAGGAGAACTTCAGAAACTATCTTTGTGTTGAGGATGTTGATTAGTGACATCTGATGAAGAATAAATGTAATAAAAAAATTAGTTACTATTGACGACAATCACTGCTATGAAAATGAGAACGAAAGAGAAGAAGAAGAAGAAAAAGAAAGAAAAATAGAGGCTATGAAATAACAACATGAAGACCTTCAATTATTGATGATTCAATGGGGTATTGAGAGTGAAGAAAGCAATTGCGCCCTCAATTCGTATAAAAAAAAGAAAGAATTCTATGTAATCTTATTGCATTGAACATTATTGACAAACGAAAGAGTAGTTTAGTTTGTTACGAATAATGATTACATTCCCCGAACATAAAATCAACAATCAAACAATTTTACAAGAACAAATCGATGAAAATTATGAACCAACACAAGATGAAATCCGAGATTATGCGATCTATATTGGAATTGAACCAGATAAAGTAATTTTCAAATGAAGAAGAAGAATTCATGAGAGAATGTGTTGTCTTGTTTGTTTTAATTAGGAGCCTCATCTTCTTTGGCTAGCCCGAGAAGGTTTCATAAAACCATTACCACCCGGTTGGAAACCGTGTCAAGAAGAAAATGGTGAATTATATTATTTTAATTTTGATACGGGTAAATCATCATGGGATCATCCATGTGATGAGATTTACAAAGCTCGTGTTATCGAAGAACGGTATAGATTTTGAATATTTCATTTTTTGGAACAAATTCGAAAATTATGTTTTCCTTCAGACAAAAAGCAACAACAACAAATTTCCTTGACACTAATTCCCGAGGTGATCTTAAATTTGTTTGTTCTCGACTTCATCTATCATTAAAAATACTTTACTTGCTTTTAGGCACTCTTACTCAAACAAGCACATCGACCGTAAGCGATTACTTATCTGGTGGTAAGAAACCACCCTCAACAATAAATAATTTCAACAATACTACTGCAACAACAAGACAAGACGCACGAGATCACAAATACGGTAATCGAGAAAATCGATCGACTACTATTCATTTAATTAAATATTTGTTCGTTTTTTCTTTGTGTGTGCAGATTCTTATGAATATGTACATAGTGATATTGAAGAGAATATTGATGAACTAGGACAAAGTGGAGATGATGATGATGATGATGAACAAAGTAGCGATGGTTTTCAAAGAAAAATTGACTTTGGCATTGATCCATCACTGTCGGCACGTATTGAACAAGAAGAAAAGGATGCTGTAACCGCGTCAGCTATTGCTGCATCACGTGCTATGGAAACCAAAGGTTTATTTGCTCAGATAAATAGAAAAACGAAAGAAAGAAAGAAAAAATTTGTATTTTTAAATAGAAAAAAATACGAGTAATAAAAAACAGTCTGATGATGAGCATGAAGATGATAACGATGATGATGATGAACATGAATTGCATCAAATCGATAATGAAAATCGAGATAATCAACGAAAGCAACAAGCTAGTCGAGCTGCTGAAGCTGCTCTACGACGTTTGTCGAATACAAATCTTCAGAAATCAGGAACATTAACAAGTGTAATTAATAGCAGCGAATTCTGTTGAATTTTTCTTCAATAAAAAAAATGATTTTTTTAGGATGATACGTTAAACACGCCACGAGAAGAAGCCGATTTAACAAAACTTCGAGCACGACTTGAACAGTAAATAATCGAATTTTTTTTTGAAGACAAAAACAACTTTGATTTCGATTGATTTAGATCGGCGAATGAAGAACGATTGCAAATTCTTGAAGATAATAATAAATATCTCGAAAAATTACGAAAAGAATTACGTTTAGAAAAAGACAAAGAAGAAAAATCTCTGCGTGATCAAATGAAAGTCAACTTAGAGTATGAAAACAATTCAAAATCTGCATCTAATCGAATTGATTTCTATTTAGTTCAATTAAAAATGATATACGCGATAGTCTCGCACGTGAAAAACGCCAATTAGAAAGTCAAAAACAGGATGATTTAAATCAGATTAGACAAGCGATTGAAAGAGAAAAAGAAGATTTAAAAAAGAAATTACAGTAATTGTGTACCAAACGAGATAACTAAGACGTTTTTTGTTTTAAATAGAGCCAGTATGGAAGCAGATTTGAATGTATATAAAAGTTCATTGGAACGACAAGTTAGTGCCAATGCTCAACTACGATCTTTGGAAGATAAACATGCTAAAGAAGAAAATGAATTAAAAGAAGTTCGATGAAAAAATTTATTTTCTATTCAATACAAAAGAAAGAATTTTTTATTTTAGAAATTAAAACAAATCGAAAATCGTCATAAAAATGAAGTTGATGAAATACAACGACGATACGATCAAATGTCAAACGAAAGAGAAAAACTAGCTAAACAATTAAGAGAGGTAATTATTGGTCAATATTTTTAAAAATAATATGATTTCGTTGTTCTTTTTTGTTTAAAGAAAGATAATCATTGCGCAACATTACAACGAACTATCGATCAATTAAGTCATGATAAAACATCTATAGAACGTAAATTACAGGATGCTGAATCACAAATGAAATCAATCGAAACTACTCATGGACCTGTAACAAAACCACGTACACAAAAAGCAGTTCGATCGATTGTGAGTGACGACGACGATGATGATACGTTGAGTGAAGAATCGAAACGTGAAAACCGTCGAAATAATAATGATATCGATCATTTAAGTGATTCTGATAGTGATGTTGTCGAAATGGAACGAACATTAAAAGAATTACGACAAACCCAACTTGAATATATGTCCCTTTTGCCTTTGTCGAATATAACTGACAAATCAAATCAATCGTTAAAAACAACGGGAAAACTTGATTTAACGAAAATAGCCGTTGCTGATGTTGCACCTGTCATTCGAAATATTCGTTCGATTAATCGAAATACTCATCGAATGTACGAATCATTGGATACAATACCATATCAGTTATTAACCGATACAGGTCGATGGTCGAATAAAATGTCATCGACACTTGGAAATACGAATTCATTGATAATGTATCAAACATTAAATGGTTATACGCCGACAACAACGATGAAAACCAATCAATGGAATTCTCAACCAAGTCTTGTTACACGCGAAGCCGTTTTAAAAGCTGCACGAACAGTATTTGCACCTGGTGTGATCGATCAATTAAATTCAAATCGAAAATTTCCAACCTATTGACAAATTTATTTCGCCTTAGATCTTAATTCTATTTTGTTCTCGTACGATTTGAAACAAAATATATTTTGCACATGAATTTTCAACAATTTGTTTTCTCTCTTTCGCTCTCTCTTTCTTATTTTCTCGTTCGGTTTGTGCAATTTGTTTTGTTTCGATCTATGAATTTATTTTTGTTTATATGATGCTCACATCTTTTCAATGATATTGTCTTGCTTATTAATGATAGATAGATTGTTTGAGTGTTCTCCTGCTTCCAATTGCACAACACACCATTGATTTACTATAGGAAATTCTAGATATGAATGATTGTATGTAGAATGTGTGACGAAACTAGGGTACTCTTTTTTTCTTCTTTGGCGAAAGTATAAAAGCTTGATTATGTATTAGACACTTTATTATGATTATTTTTTTGCTTTTTGCTTGTTTGCGCATTTATTCAGAAGTTCAAATAAATTTTAAAAAAAGTTTTATAATTGTTTAGAAATATTGATTTTTTGATAAAAAAAATATTTCGTACTTATGAGAATGAAAACAGATGTAGGTTCTGTTCTGTAATAATGACAAATACGATCTAGAATGAAAGTCTTGTTGTAACACAGTAAAAGAAAATATGGGTGCACCAAGAGAGAAAGTCGACTGTGAGAATCAACCTTCTGCTCGATATATTCGTGCGTTGGGGTTATTATAAAAACACGTACTATCGAAACAAACCCTCAGCCAAAATGGTTTCACTCTATCTTTCACTATTGTTCTTATTTACGATTATAAATCCCGCTCAATTAGTTAGTCCCGAATGTAAAGGACAATATAATACGAATCCAATTATACGAGATGCACCAACATTTGTTAGTTCCGTTCCAAATGGGAAACGTTACGTTGTTGGATCAGGTTATAATACAATTCATATTGCTCATGTTTATGGTGGTACACCTTATGATATGGGTTATGCATTCGGTAAAATGATGGCAAAAGAACTCAACGATGTCATACCAATATATTTTAAATATTTGGAACAACAAGTCGAAAAAATACTTAAAATTGTCCCGAAAGTAATTCGAACAATGTAATTCTAATGCAAAATATTCTATTTATTTATTTCTTTTTCATATAGTTTGTTGTCGATTGGATTACTAAATTAGGTTTAGATGGTGCGCTCGATTTCAATTATGAAATAACTCGTGCTTATACACCACCCTGGTATGACGAAGAAATGCGTGGCATGGCTGCTGGTAGTGGTGCATCGTATGAAGATATTCGTCGAATGAATTTATTACCTGAATTAATCAAAGCAGCCTGTACTGTTCTCGGTGCATGGGGTGATGCCACAGCATCAACAGGTTTAATTCATTTACGAGCACTCGATTGGGATTGTCATGCGCCAATTGCTAATTTTGCTACAATCACTGTCTATCATCCGAATGCATCTTATGAAGGTTACACAGAAAATTTTCATAAATATTATAAACAATACAATTATACTTCGCATACATTTGCTAATTTTGGTTATGCTGGTCTTATCGGTTCACTTGTTGCATATAGTGATGTTTCAATGGGTCTAGGTGAAAAAGTTTGGATTACAGACGAAAAAGATATCACAACACGTTTGGGAAATCCATGGACATATGTTCTTCGTGATGTTATTCAATTTTCTAGTTCACTCGACACAGCTTTGACTATGTTTATCAATGCTCATCGAACATGTTCGATTCATCTTGGTCTTGGTCAATATTTACGAAATGCAACCAGTGAAAACGATGAACCAATTGCATTTCGTGGCATTGAATATAGTGCCAAAGAATTAAATGTTTTCGATTGGAAAGATATGTTCAATTCATCAGGTCATCCTGTTCTCAAAGATATTGTCTATTGGGATAAACATGTTCAACCATCGAATAATCCATGTTTAGGTAGTCTACTTATTGATTCATATGGTCATCTCGATGCTGAAACTATCATTCGAAATGTAACGAGTCTTACTGAAACTGGTGATACACTCAATTTAGTTCTTGACTACGGTGAAAATGCAGTCTATCTTGCCTTCAGTGCACCTTCCGATCCACAAGGACCATTAGAAGCTTACAAACGAGCCCATACAAGAATCGATATGGGCAAATTATTTTCTGAACCAGCTCCAAAATAAATATTTGTTTTCTTCTTCTTTCTTCAAACAAATTAATAAATATTTCAAAAAACAAGATCATTTCTCGTTTGATTGTCTATGGAACACTTTTATTTAAATTTTGTTTTTTGTTTCTCTTTGTGTGAATCTTCAAATTTGCAAAAAAAAGAAAAGAAAAGAAAGAAAGCTCCAAGAAAACAGAAGAAAAAAACGAAACAAACAAACGAACAAAAAAGAGACACAGAATAGAACAATATCCACAAGAAAGTTGGCGAAAACAACATCAATAACAGCATATTTTCAATGTCCTATTCCAATTTACATATCATCCAAATGAGGCAACCAGAAAATTAGTTGATTCGATGCGCTAACAAGTAACATAAATTTTGGATTCATTGCAACAATAGTTTGACCGGACATGGAATCAGTAACAAGTGTACATACACGATTGCCTGTTTCTGCATTCCAACAATGAATACGTCCATCACTTGCTCCTAAATAAATAAATTTTATCGAATATATAATCATGCTAACACGAATTTTTTACTAACCACAAAAAACAAATTGAGCATCGGGACTAAATGAAGCTTCAATAGGCATATTTTTCACATTGGAAAAACCCTAGGATATCAAATCAATGAACTGTAGAATTTCGTTTTTCTTTTGTATTAATTTAAACAAACCGATAGAGTATGTTTAAGTTGGCCAGTGAATGCATCAATCAAACGAATGATATTTCCATTTGTAGTCAACATAATAGTTTTACCGTCTGCACTAAATTTCAAACCTGTCCATTCACAATCTTTTTCTTTTGGCAATTGAAATGTAGAAAAAGGTCCCTTGTCGAATGAACGTAAATCATATAATTTAATCATTTCAGAAGTTACGCCAGCTCCAAATATAAGACCCTACATAATTACAGATATGAATTTATAGAATTCAAAAAATGAAAAATCTACTTCAGGATCAAAATTAGCTACTGGTCGACCATTAAGATGCATGAGACCCTTTTGAAAATGAGAAAATCAGTTCGGATTTTCGAAACGAATCTTTCTTACTGCACAATTCGCTGATTTCAAGTCCCATAATCGAATTGTATTATCAAGCGAACCCGAAAGAAAGATATCATCGACAGGTGACATCGACAATGTTATAACTCTACCAAAAGACAATAAATCTGTATTTTCTTATGGAAAATAAGTTTCTGCTGTACTTTTTCACATGACCAGGAAAATATCGAATGTATTTATTATCATGTAATGATAAAAATCGAATGGTATCTACAGAGAATATTTAGTTAACTTAATAAAAACAAAAGAACATTCGATTTACCATCAATTTTAGTTGAACTATGGATAACTGTATTGGTTGCATGGGTAAAACGAATTAGATCGACACCGTATTTCTTGCTATTTAATGTTTTTTTAGCTCTAAACGAAAATCATAAGCATGTTGAATTGAATAATAGCAAAAACGCCTACGATCCAGCTTGACAATCGTAGATAACAATTGAATCGTCATCACTACTCGTTATTAATGTTTCGCCATTAGCAGAAAAGTCTAATGCATTAATACGATCGGTATTTTCATGAAAACTTCGAGCATTACGAAATGTTCGAACGACAGTTTCAGTTAATTTCAATCCTTCGACATTATTATTATTATTTGTCGTTGAATTCGATGGCGATGCCGATGGATTTGTATTATTTGTTGTCGATGTTGCCATTAGTTGAGATTCATCGCGCATAATTAAAACATAACAATTAAAGAGCGAAAAAGTTTTGATCCGTGTCTTATGTCTGCCTTTCTATCGATCTATCTGTCTGTCTCTGTGTATGTTGTTAATCATTTCAACGAATCGTTGATGGGTTAGCGCCACATACAATGGATGTTCGGCGTCGATTGAAATCGGATTGGTGAAATGAAATGTTCAATTAGACAGAGTCGTTTGTTGCGCTCGCTCTCTCAAAGAAAACGAAATCATTGAACATGCAACGCATAGCAAATTTTCGAAATCAATTCGATTTTCAATCGGTACGATGGAAGGATATGATACGGTTTGTTTTTCTCATATTTTCAATTTCTATTTTCGTCTTTTTTTTGTCTCTATTCGAACACAATATTAGATGGTTTCCAGGTCATATGCATAAAGCTATGAAAGATTTAGAAGAATCTCTGCCGCGTATCGATGGAATTATTGAAGTACACGACGCACGAATACCACATTCAGGTCGTAATCCTCAATTCTATCAACGATTAATTGCTGGCCATAAACCACATGTACTTATTTTGAATAAATCGGATCTAGCCGATCCGAAGTATCTCGATAAATCTGCTGAATATATTCAATCGATTCAAGCGAATACACATGTTATTCATACAAGTTTAGAAACAATCGAATTCAAACAATTAACGAACATATTTGGTGTACTTCTTCAACAAATTCTCGATTCACCACGTTATTCACGTAGTTCAAAATCGGAATATAATATTATCGTTTGTGGAATACCAAATGTTGGTAAATCAACATTGAGTACGTTGATTTTGAATAAAAGAAATCAAATTTTATGCCTTTTATTTTCAATTTCAGTTAATAAACTTCGAAATCTATTCGCAAATAAGTCGAGTTGCGAACAAGTCGGCGCTAGTCCTGGTGTAACGAGAAATATGAGTGAAAAAGTGAAAATATCCGCTCGACCGAAAGTTTTCGTTCGAGATACGCCCGGTATATTAGAACCACGTTTGAAATCTGCCGATGAAAGCTTTCGTTTACTGTTAACCAATTGTATTCCTATTCAACAACGACAATTATCAGATATTATTGCCGATTATGGTCTATTTCTTTTGAATAAATATGACAAACAACGTTCGTATATGAAATATTGTGAACTCGATCGACCAACAGATGATATTTTAACTGTTCTACTTTCGTTGGCGAAAATCAAACATTGTACACAGATCTATGGAGATAAACGAGGTTATGATCTAACGGGAACAGCTTTACATTTTATTAACGAATTGAATAAAGGCAAATTCGGTAAGTTGAAGATTAAGAAAAGAATTTGATGATGATGTTTTGTTGTTATTAGGGCAAATTACATTCGATCAAGATATTCTTGATCAAATGGAAGCGGAGAAATTGAATGATACGAATCTATTTCGAACGAATACTGGTCGAATAAGAAAATCGATTTAATATATAACAAAAAAAAATGAAATCTTTGTTTTCTGTTTAATGTTTTGTATTAAACATTTTAGATAAATCATGTCGAAAAATTGGAATGAAAATATCGAAACATGTGCTAGTAAGAGAAAATCGTAGATTTTCATTGAATTTGCTTTTGATTTCTTTAGAACATATACAAATCTATAAGACATTAGCACTTCGATGGCAAATCAATGTAAATAGAAATACAATTTTAGAATTCAAGAGAATGAATGTTTTTCTTATTCATTTTATAGCCAAGTTTTCTACATCGAAATTTAAAATATGTATATATTGCTCGAACATCAACACATTCGAATCGGTAGGGGAAATCATATCTTTTGTTTTCTGTTTTTTTTTCGAAATCGTTCGTTGATTTAGAAATTCCAATCTATCTATCGAAGAAATCTTCAAATCACGTCTAGATGAAAGTCTACATAAAACAAATGCGTCATTACCACGCGCTGACGCATTCAATTTACATCTACGTGGTTGGTCATACGATTCAAGTAGAGTCAAATGTTCTTCAGAAGAAAAATAAATACATAAATAATTTTCATTTTAGCATGTTTACAAGAACGTCGTGGTGTGAAATATAATGTTTCATTTGATTTATCTGCATCATGCGTAGAAAATACTTCATTTCATTCATCGAATATTTCTCGTACAATGAAACTCGGTCGAATCGATTCTGTAACACCGAATGGACAAACATCATCGATTGATGATGATGACGATGATGATCAATCGTCGACAATATCATTTCATGTTGCAACTAAATATACATACACACTTACATTTTCAAGTACAATCACAGCTAATCGTAGTAAGTTGAATGAGATTTAGAAGAAGAAGAAAAACAATATAAATAAATATTTTAATGATGAATAGGTAGTGATAAAGCTTCAGTTTCCTATGGGAAACGTGTTCAACTTGATTCATTATTCGATTCTCGACAACCAATGTCAACAGTACAATCACTCGAAATTCAATTAACACCGGTTATTACCGATGAATTAGATTCTGTAAATAATCTTTTTCTTCGATGTTATGACGATAGTTGATTTATAAATTTAGTCGAAAACAAGTGCATTTCAATTTCCTAATACATTTACGATCTATTTTGATTTAACACGAGAAGCCGTTGAAATGGCACGAACTAGTACATCAACACGAAAACGTCAACCGATATCTCCAAGTAAAATTCCAGCTTCACATCATCAAGAAGAACGATATCAAGATCCAAATGCTAAACGAATGAAAACACAACGATCAAGTAGAACAATTCACCATCAATTCACACTTCATGGTTTTGTTTTCTCTCGCTCTATCTGTTTAGATAAAACTTCGAATTCGAATTTGCCATTGTGGCGTGATATATCACCAACGAATGATCATAATTCATCGACAAATTCGTCTCCACTTTTCTATAGTTTTTATACAGATAATAAACAATGTTTAGCAACAAGTTACATGTCATCACGAGGACATTGTTGTCTTTGTCAATTTACAGCAGTTAATAATGATCTGGAAGTTTTAATCAAACATTTATCCTATTGTCATCCACGTTTTACAGCTTCGTTAAAGGTTTTTCAATTCTTTTTTTTTCTCTAAAAGACAACTGAATGATAATCGTTTTTCTTTGCTTTTATTTTCAATAATCTAGAAAAATAGTGATCGACCAAATATTGAATTGCGTATAAATGCATTCTATGATGGTTCTATTGATACATTTGATATGTTTGCGGAGTACTATCCACGTAAACGACGTATTACTAGTGAATTAATACTCTGGCGGTTTGTTTTGAAATTGTCTTTTTTTGTTTTTCATTGTATTTTCGATTTTAGACCACCTCGTTATCGTCGATTAGCTATGGACGATGCTCCATTTGTTTGTCGTCGTGCAGCATTAACGCGTGTCTATCGTCATACGACCGGTGCTCAACCTATCGAACCCGAACATATGCAAAATGATAGCGACGATGAAATTTATCCTGAATGGACACAACAATTATCACGTCGAATGATGGAAGATTTTCAAGATGTCAACGAAGGCGAAAAAGAAATGATGATCATTTGGAATCATCATGTTATGAAACATAAGTCAATTACTTTCGATGAATTCTTATTAGAAAAAAAACAACAAAATTATGTTTTCGTTTCGTTTTTAGTTTTATTGCAGATAGTCAAATGCCATTTGCTTGTGAACTTTTTGTTGAACGACATGCAAAAGATTTACGAGAGAAAAATTTAATAAAAAATTTTTATCTTCATTTGGCTACACTTCAACTGTATAATCTCATTAAAAAAACGGATCTAGCCAAATGTATTATTCGTTTGAAAGCAATTTTGGCTTCATCTCCATCTGTTTCAACTTCAACATAAACGATCCCAACTTCTACTTATACATAAATTTCTTCTTGAAAGTATTTCGATATGTCTCTCTTCTTTTTTTCTTTTTGTTTTGCCAAGAAGACATGAACAAAAAAAAACAACTATGTCAATAGGATCGCATAGAATGAAACAGATAGATCAATAGAGATTTTCTTTTCTTTGTATATGTTTATGTATTAACAGATCTCTTATTGTTGTTGTTATTCATTTTAATTGATTGAAAACAAAAAAAAACTCAATGGAATTGTATTTTAATAAAACAAATGTGAAAGATTGAAGAATGAAAACAACTTATTTGTGCAGTTATTTATTTATTTACATATATAGAATAGAAAATCTTGACTTTACAAACGATCTGAATACATATGCTGCGTATAATTTGTAAAATAATGTCCGTTCGATTGTCCATGAGAAGATGAATCATCGTGTTCGAGGATATTATTTGGTGGATAGTAATAATTCGAATTCATTGTTGGATAATAAGCATATGATGGTTGTTGCTGTTGTGGTTCTTCATCGATTTGTGCCGTTTTTGTGTTGTTTTCACGTTTAACTGGTAAACGTGCAGGTGCACCACGAGCTTTGTATAATTCTTCATAGAGATCATCGAGATAATTCTTCGGTAAATGACGTCGATATTCACCATATTCACATTCGACATCGGTTTTCGTCTGTTTAGCTTGACCTTTATTAATTAATTGTACTTTTCGACGTTTATTTTGAAACCAAATACGAATTTGATCACGTGAAACACCGATATAGTTTGCAATGAGTGTTTTTTGTAAACTATTCGGATATTTATGTTTTTTGAATATTTCATTGAGCATAACCAATTGATGACGAGTATAATTAGCACGATTTTGTTGAGCCATCATTGTCGTTGTTGATGATGATGATGATGATGTTGGAATCGGATAATTTTCAGGTGAATAAATATGACCAATAATTGGTGGTGGCGGTGGAATTGATAAATATTGAGGCGACGATGACGCATAAAAAGGATGTTCGGAAGAAGATACAATTGGTTCTGTCGGTGGTGGATAATAGGACTCAGTTCGACAGTAATTTTCAATCGGTTGAAGAGCAGATGGAACGGATGATGGTTGATAGTTGATTGTATTCGATGGACACAGTAAATTTGTTGTTGACGGCGGTGGTGATGATGATGCTGGTGACGAGGACGATGATGATGACCAAGCTGGCATATTATTTGTATAATACGAATGATGATAATGAGGTACATTATTAAAACAATTGGTATCTAATTGTAGCGGTGAAAGATTCATTTTGAATGTTGATAGATTGTTTTGTTTTTATGATGGAAAATACTGAATATCGAAATATATTTATACTATCGAGTTGTCTCTTGTCTTTTTCTCTCTCTCTCTCTCAAAGAGAAAGAAAAATGATGACTTAACTTTTTTCTGCGCACTGCAGGAAGGCGATTGTTGTTCGGTAAGCAATTTAATTCGAACGCACTAATCAACTTGATCAGTGATGATATAGCTTTTCCTTATTCGACAAGAACATATACACAGGTGAGAATAAGCTAAATTAGTCGTCGATATTCTCTCTCTCTCTCTCTTGTACAAGATTATGCAATGAGTTTTAATAGACATGATCATATGTCTACTGATGGGAGAAGTACGTAATCAAATTAACAGATAAATAAGACGAAAGTTTAGAAACGAAACTGTGTTTTTACACGCACAAAAACAAAACAGAAACGAATAGATAAATTAATTTGAGTTTTAGTTTTTCTACGAACATAATGATGATTAAGGTGTGAACGTCTTTCTCTTTGATCAAAAAGTGTATATCGTTGAGTGTTGAAAGCATGCGACCTCTCTCGTCTTGTCTGTAACACAACGATGCATTTGATTTCTTGTGACGTTGCTCACATCCATTACTGTTTCCCACTCAATTGCAACGTTGCATTGGCTTTCAATTGGTATTATTTGGAAAGAGGTGTTGGCGTGTACATGAACAAGCATATAATAAAACCGACATTTCTTTGACGATAAATAGCCGTTTTCCAATATCATTTACATTGCATTTGTTTTTTTTTTCTAGAATTCGTAGAGAGACTTTGATTATTAACATTCATAGAAATGGGTATTAAATTTCTTGAATTTGTGAAACCATTCTGTCAGCTTATACCTGAAATCCAAAAGCCTGATCGTAAAATTCAATTTCGTGAAAAAGTTCTATGGACAGCTATAACATTATTTATCTTCTTGGTTTGTTGTCAAATTCCCTTGTTTGGTATCATGTCATCGGACTCAGCTGATCCATTCTATTGGATTCGAGTTATTCTCGCATCAAATCGTGGAACATTGATGGAATTAGGTATTTCACCCATTGTTACATCCGGTCTTATCATGCAATTATTAGCCGGTGCAAAAATTATTGAAGTCGGCGATACACCCAAAGATCGAGCTCTATTCAATGGCGCACAGAAACTTTTCGGCATGATTATTACTGTTGGTCAAGCCATTGTCTATGTCATGACAGGCATGTACGGTAATCCATCGGAAATTGGCGCTGGTGTTTGTCTTTTGATTGTCATTCAATTGTTTGTTGCTGGTTTGATTGTTCTTTTACTCGATGAATTACTTCAAAAAGGTTACGGTCTTGGTTCGGGTATTTCATTGTTTATTGCGACAAATATTTGTGAAACAATCGTTTGGAAAGCATTTAGTCCAGCTACGATTAATACTGGACGTGGTACTGAATTTGAAGGCAGTATTATTGCGTTCTTTCATTTGTTGGCCACACGTCACGATAAAGTTCGAGCTTTACGTGAAGCTTTTTATCGACAAAATCTACCCAATCTAATGAATTTACTTGCCACTGTTTTGGTCTTTGCAATTGTTATCTATTTTCAAGGTTTCCGTGTTGATTTGCCAATCACATCAGCTCGTCAACGTGGTCAAATTCAATCCTATCCAATCAAATTATTTTACACATCAAACATTCCAATTATTCTTCAATCAGCACTTGTCTCGAATTTATACGTTATTTCACAGATGTTATCCGCGAAATTCGCCGGCAATTTCTTGATCAATCTCTTGGGCACATGGGCTGATCATGGTCAACAACGATCATATCCCATCGGCGGCCTTTGCTATTATTTATCGCCACCTGAATCACTTGCAGCCATGGGTGCCGATCCAGTTCATGCGATACTCTATATTGCTTTTATGCTTGGTTCATGTGCATTCTTTTCGAAAACATGGATCGATATATCAGGTTCAAGTGCCAAAGATGTTGCTAAACAATTAAAAGAACAACAAATGGTTATGCACGGTCATCGTGAACGATCGATGATTCATGAACTCAATCGATATATTCCAACAGCTGCTGCTTTCGGCGGTTTATGTATCGGAGCATTATCGGTCTTGGCCGATCTTCTTGGTGCAATTGGTTCGGGCACCGGTATTTTATTAGCTGTAACTATTATCTATCAATACTTTGAAATATTCGTCAAAGAACAGAATGAATTAGGCGGTATGGGCACACTTTTATTCTAAACAAAAGAGAAATATTTGAATATATTCTTGTTTGTTTTTACATCTTTAACTTCGACTGTCCTATTTTCATTCATTTTTTTTTCCGTTTTTCTTTTTCTTTCTCAAACTGATCATTCTACTTATGTTGTTCGTGTGTGTGTCTATTGACTTATTATGTTCTTGAAACAAGAAACATATAGAATTGCTCATTTTTTGTTTTGAAAACCAAAGACAAAAACGAAAAAAACACACCAAACTATCTTGATTTACGAATGATGAAAATAATTTGAATGGGGAAAAAACTTCATTGTTCTTTTTCTCTCTTATGCATATTGTCTCATTCTTTGTTATTTCGTTGTTGTTTTTACTTTCAAACCGAACATTGTTTTTGTGACCGTATGATTATTTAAAACTGCAAAAAAAAATCCAAATAAAATCTTACAAACAAGTTCGTTTATTTAGTTTTTTTTGTTACTGAACGAAACAAGAAAAAAAGAAACAAATCGAAATAGAAAGAAAAGTATCACTGAATAAAAAAAAAAGAAAAAGAAAAAAAACACATTGGTATGTATGTATGGGTTTTTTTTGCGAATAGATTCCTATTCGAATTTGACTGAATTAGATTTGAATTGTTTTCAGCAATGAAACAAATCGGTATACTTCACTAAATGAATTATAAAGAGGCGCAGGTGCAATTCGAATGACATCATTACGAAGATCTAACTGAAATATAGACTCAAATTTTAAAAAAAAACAATCATCAAATCTAAGAGATAACATACACAAACACCGAGCTGTTCGAGTTGTTCGAATAATTGTGTTCCATCAACACCGATAACACGGAATGAAAGCTGTGCACCACGTTGTTCAGGATCTTTGGGTGTGAGAATTTTTATTCGAAGATTATTCGTATTATTCGATGAATTAATTTCAGTTTCGACTAAATACTGAAGATATTGAGTTAATAATTTCGATTTTGATCGTAATCTTTCTATGCCAGCTTCGTCGAAAACCTATTCTCATCACATTTCTCTTAGTAAATCGATTCATAACAAAGAATTTGATGAAAGATTTACTTCGAGACTTGCAGCTAATGCTGCACATTGATGAATCGAAGGATTACTAACACGAAAACCATTTGCACCAATACATCGTTCAATATCTAATTTAAATTTCTAGTTATACAGATAAACAATAGATAAAAATGATACCAGGTTTCATTTGAAATCGTGTTTTATCTTGATTTCCCCACCAACCATCGAATCGAGGAAAATCTTTATCAAAATGTTTCGAATGAACAAATATTCCACCAACACAACCAGCACCTGAATTTAAATATTTATACGAACAGAATACAGCAAAATCAACATTCCAATCATGCAATTGTAATGGAACATTTCCAGTTGCATGAGCTAAATCCCAACCAACGGTACAGCCCTAAATTCAATCGAAACAAACTTGACAAATATTATCAATCGAATAATTTACACGTTGTTGAGCAGCATGAGTAATTGTCTTTATATCGAACAATTGTCCACTGTAGAATTGAATGCCACTAAACAGTACAAGTGCAATGGAATCACCTTGTTGTTCGAGTAAATCGAGAATATCTTCAGTTCGAATACAAGTTTCATTCTATTAAAGAAATCGAATTTAAGAATAAAAGCAAAATGAAATTATAATTGATCGTACTTCTCGAGGTTTGAGTGGTATAGCTGCATCTGATGGATCGTATCCATGCAGACGAATTTGTGATTTTATTGCATATTCGTCACTTGGAAATGCACGTTCTTCATAGAGAATTTTGAAACGTTGAGCTGTTGGCCGATAGAATGAGATCTAAGAATTGTTATTTTTATATTAGATCAATCGAAAAAAAAATTGTTGTTTTTACCATCATAAAATGAATATTACTTGTCAATTGATTCATAACGGCTACCTCATTATCTTCAGCGCCTAGACACAACAAATCGATACAAAAGACAAAGCGTAGCCGAAATATTTATACTACCTAGAAGTTTTTTTAATGTTGGTATGCAAGGATTATCGCAGAGTGCAAATGGATTTTTACCATTAAGATGACCGTATACTCCTCTATTTGAAAAAAAAACAAACGATTTCTTTTGTCATATATAAACATGAGATAGAGAAAGATCAGGCTTACAAATCGGCCCAGTCATTTAACCAGTAATCAATATATTTTCGGACTCGTTTTGGTTGTAAACCTAATGAATGGCCACATAAATAAATAGAATCACTTTCAGGATCTACTTGAGATTTATCAGCTAAATAAATCGACACAAATATAAAAGAGAAATGGATTGTTTATTAAAAGTATACCTCTCGGTAGAGTACCGACTTTTGGATAGAAAAATTCGTTTCGAAATGATTTCAATGGATCGTTTTCATCGAGTTTCCTGGCAAATTGTTCATCTGTCATCGAAACTTGCCATTTATTAGCTTGATTTTCAAGTAAATCTTGTGGAGTTAAGTGCAAATCTTTTCCATTACAAACTAATTCAGACATTGGTGAGCTGACTGTCAATTGACTTGATGATAAGATATGTATATCATTATTAGAAGGCATGTTTGCTTTTATAATACTATATTAATGACGTGTTTAGAAGCGTGACCGAATGGTATAACGAATGCTTTTATTATGATAACTGTATTTATACAGTCGTGATGCATATCAAAAGAATGAGAAGACAAAAGAGAAAAAAAAATCTTAATGTAAAAGACGACGAAAATACGTCGCAATGTCGAATGTGTATGGGCATATAGATTCTATACTATTTCGAACGTGATTATAATGAAAATATTTCGCGTCCTTTTACTTTTTGTACACACCCTGACGATATGACCATATTCGATTATAACAATACAAGGCATTGAAACACAAAACTAAGCCAAGTACTTCGACGAAAATATTCACCGATAAATTATCTATCCTATTAGTTAGTTTTTTCAAAGGTCAAAAAAATGTCTTTTACACTTTGCACTCATAGTTTGTTCGATTAATCGAATGTGCACGCGCTACCTTATCATAGTACGATTTTATCCATTGTTTTTCTAATGTTTTCTGCGTGCACAAATACAATCAGTGAATGCTCTCATTCCTTTCATGTAAAATGTGTTTCGATAAAAAGTGATCAAAGTTCACATCCCTTGAATCAATGATATAGACACGAGCGCTGATAGCACATAGACAGTGATTGGTATGTAGTTCGAATTATCGGCATAGTCGTACAAAATGTGTGACGATTCTTATGTATGGATCATCTTGCAGGTTCGATTATTTATCTATTCTTCTTCGTCTTTTTTTTATATGCATATACAGACTAAACAAATCGTGATGTTTATTCGAATGAAAGTTTTATTTGTCAATGAACAGAAATATTATTTAGATTGAGATTCATTTAATTGAATTCATGAAAAAATCGATCAGGAATGAAATGATACTTCGAATCTGACGATTTTTCAACGGTCACTCGTTGAGACGATGGTGAAAAGTAAAATAGAACAATTTCTCTGAAAACCAAAACAAAAAACGATGAATATTACTAATTTCGTATTTTAAATTCTTACTTTTTCTCGAGTGAATATTCATCGATCACATTTTCTTTTAGAAAATTAGCAAAAAGTGTAAAGAAATTCATAAACGATTGACGAGTCCATGTATTCTAGAACATATTAAATCGAATCCATTCGTATAACAATGAATACTTACTGTTGTTCGTTCGATGTCGGAAATATTCAATGGTGAAATTTTATGAACCATTCCATTATTATCTCGAAAACCAATGACCATTGTTCGAATACCTTGTTTATTTTTTTTTACATTTCGAATTAGTAAAATATCAATCAAATGAACTTACCAACAAGAAAACATTGAACCCACCATTTAGCAAATTTACGATTACTATATAAATAATCGAATCGAATAAATACTTAATTCAAAATCAAATTTCGATACAAACTATTGAAATTGCAGATCACTCAATGAATTGCCTGCTGAAACTTTTAATTCGATATGTTCAGTTTTTGATGATGATTTTTCTACGACACAATCCATTTCTGCACCATATAACAAACGATGAGAACCAATCGTTGATTGAAATACGCCAGTAAATTGTTTCGATGGATTTAAAACTTCTGACGGTGACTCGTCTGAAAATCACAATCGAAAAAAAGAACGAAATGTTTATGTATTATTTTTACTTTTGGTAACGTATTCTTCAAATTTATGTCCATAATAACAGAATGCTCGATGTTCCGCTGTCATATTTTGTTCGCTTTGTGTTTGTTTATCCGTTATAAATTCGCATAAAAAATAAGCATTTTTAAATTTAATAACACCGATTAACCAGTCGGACTGCTTTTCATAGATAGAAAACATAATTAAACGAAGAACACCACGCCATGAAAGAAAATCAAATGTAAATCTATGATCGAAATCAAATTCAATTTCGAAACAAAAAATAAATAAAATCTTCGTTTTTACTGGTTATTGTTGTAGATTTTGTCTTTATGTTTGACTGTCCACCAAAGCATTGCATCGATATTTTTACTTTGCGTTTCGGATACAAAATCGGATTCACCGATTTTCAAATCGAAATCAACGTTGTGTGTTTCAAGTGAATATTTATAAACTAGCAAAAGAAGAATTTTATTTGATTGATTTCAAATTGAAATAAAAGAATTTTCTACCACGACGATAGCGATTGTCTTCAAAACATTCTTTTTCATTATCTCGTGTCAATAATGAAAAACTACCGATTTCAGTCGGCTGAAATCCTGAACAGATTCTATCATTATTCAAATGCTTCCAAAACGGGACGGACAGGAAATCTCGTTGATTTGCCGTTGTTTTTGGAGGTGAACGGCGACTATCTGACGTACGATGATATTTATTGGGTGATGATTTTGAATGAAATTCTCCATCATGTTTACGTTTTTCTCCTGTTGATGTTTCTTCAATCACAACATCATCTTTCTCCTGTATCTTAACATTTGCACTAGTCATATCTAAAACAACTTTCACAAGTTCTTTTTCTTCCATTTCTGTTTATATGCTATCTGCAACGAAAAAAGAATTCTCGATGAAACAAAAAACAAATAAACAAACAAAGAAAATCACTGTTCATATAAACATAAAAGTACATGGAAAAGAAAATCGAAAGACAATCGAATAGATTCAAAGTTATAGTACTGAAGGCAAAAAAGAAACGACAAATATTCGAATGTTTATATCTGTAGGATCGGATTTGGATCGGGATGAAGTGCACGAATGACAATCGATTGAAATTTTTCAATAATAGTCGATACTTGTAGTCGAGTCATATTTTCTAGCAAGGCAATTTCTTCGAGATGATGTGTTCCATCTAAATATTTAACAATTCGAAGAAATTCAACTATATGTTGATCTTTAGCATCCCTAACAGCCGATGCCAAACGTTGCTGATAATCGGCGTGTTCATGTTTAAAGACTTCTTTGATTAGAGCGAGATGACGTGGATGAAATCGAGGTGTCGTCGGTGTTGCATTACTATTCATTGAAAACGATTGAAAAACATCATCATGACTTGAACCTGCCAATGTTCGTAAGGTATCTGTTGAACGAGAATTAAGAGTCGACGCATAAGAAAATGTATTCGTAGCTGGTGACGATGCTAATGCAAAAGGAAAAAAACACTGTTATTAACAAATTTCATGATGAAAAGAAGAAAAAAAGATTCAATCGGCGTAACCAGATATGTTGTTTTTTTTCGAATATTCGCTACGAATCAATTAAACAACAAAAGCAGACAGATTTTTTTCAACTAGGCAAATAAGAGAATTTAATAATTCACATTTAGGTGTGTGTGTATGTTTGTTTTTTTTTCAAACATAATCGAAGAGCAGCATTAGACAACAAAAGCAAGAGAATATACAATTTAACCCTTTACCAATGTTATTTTCAAATCCATTCGAACTCAATATATTTCCTCGTATATCGATATTATCGCTCGTTAAACAAAAACGTTCGCTCATAGATATTGATGTGCCAAAAGCCTCGGTCGACTGATTACGCCGCTAGAAAATATCAAAATAAATTAACCACGATCGGTCACTTACGCAATGGCATTAAATCAGATAAAAGTCTCACAATTGGCGCACGTGGTCGTGGTAAACGTGTTCGTTTATATTCTTCTCTGAAATCATTTCGTTCATCATCAGGTAAAACAAGATAATAATAATAATGAACTTGAACAAGTAAACGATGTCGAAGCAACCATTCAACAGTTCTATAACAATCACGCTAAAGAAAAACGAACAAATAAATTGATTGATTATTATTTTGAATTAACTCTTACGACATCGTAATCGCCATCGTAACGTGATAAATGATCATAGAATGTAACAGCATCAGAATATTCTGCTAATGTTTCTTGTAATGTCGAATAATTTGTTGTATTTTGAAACTCATCTTTATAAAGTTGAGAGAGAGATCCTTGTCTATTGGCAAATCATTTGTTAATATTCGATTTAAAATAAAGAAAAACTAAATAAATTACTTCGATATATCAGCATCAGGTGAGATTATATAGATATTATCTTCATGAACTGGATAGATTAGTTTCGCTCGGCCCCAGAAAAGTAAATGAGATGCAAGACGATAGATCTAAAACAAAGAAAGTATTTCAACAATTTCATTTTCGATTGAATCGAACGAACTTGAGAAAGTGGTAGAGCGGTTTCCATTGATAATCGAGACATTGAAAAAGACGAACGTAAATGTCGAACAAGTGTTGTTAATGTCGATGAACTATCCGTTGGTAATGATGCTAACAATGTTGCTGAATCAATAACAAGTAATAGACCATAGCAGGGTCTTGAATTTGAAAGAAACAATAAAATATAAGTTGCTTTTTTTATTCGATTATTTACTTGAGATATTGTTCAGCTTTTGAAAGAACATTGAAAGCAAAATCAATATCCAACGGACAATTTAAAGCTATCGAACGATGTGGTAAACAACAAGAAACATTTAACCAATTGTTGATTGTAATATTTATTTCACCGGATGATTGTAAACTTGCGAGAAAAAACAAACAATAGAGTAAAAACAAAATAGATTCTTGTGTTTAGTTTTACTCGAGATAGATTTGTTTTAATGTAGCTGCTAGAGGACTTATTTCGACCATAGTTGAATAGATTTTCTCTCTTGCACGATCTCTTTCTTCACGTTCTCTAGCTTTTTCTTCTGTATTCGTATGACTAACTAAAAAATAATAATTCAATAAGAAATCATTAACAGCGAATTGATTAGTTTTTTTTACAAAGATTAATCACAGCAATATCATGTTGTTGAAGAATTTGAATTAATTTCGCATATTCTTGATTTAAATATGATGTTCGTTGTTCTTCACAACGTATTGCTGTGCCGATACGTTTGCTCATTTCTTTATAAGATAATTTAACGGATGCTTTAGCATTCGTCTACAAATGAAATCAAACGAAAATATATTATTTAAATGATTATTAAGAAAACGAAAGTATACTCGAAGCACGAAAAAGACAGCGAATGTTTTCAAATTCGGATTGTTGTTTAAACTTAGTGTATGACCAACGAAAATAACATCGTCAACTTGTATTTCAACATGATCACCAACAGTATTCGGTGCAGTTAAAATCGAAAGAGTTGTTTCATCGAAACTAGATCAAAGAAAATGAATTTCCATATGAAATCGATATGATTTCATACTTTCGAAAAGTTGTTCGAGGTGCATCATCATCTCCTCCACTAAATTTATCAATCAGATTTGCAATTTTACGATTAATTTGTTTCATTTACCCCGGTTGTTCGAAATCTTTGGCTATGACAATAGCATAATCCGAATGAAAACTGTTCGATTCATCTGAAACGACAAAACTCGATCGAATTGTCTTGGACTTTTTGTTTCTACCTTGACGTTTATGTTGACTTGCTTGCTCGTATTTATATATAAGAGTATTTCGATCGTGAACACTTTCAACAACGAGTAGAACAGCAATAAGATCCTTTTCGAATTCCTTTTTTTCGCATGAAAATAAAGAAAATTTAGTGATAATGAAAACAAAAAAAAGAAAAGTTTTTCTTTTCGTACTATGCGCTCCATGTTTGATTATTCGTTTTATTGTCCTAGATGTTTGTCGTTTATCTTTGTTACAGAACGATTTTTTTTTATGATCTTTAGTGGTAAAAAACATAACAGAAAGAAGCTCAGACAGACAGTCGTCTTTACTTAAGAAATGAAGATATTTGGCAGCCATACTGAGCTTGGCGAACGAGAGGTCGCTCTATATCGGAAAATGACATTTTTTAAAAGGAAAGTTCACAGGGAACATGTCGAATACATTTATTTTATGATTAAAATCGGGTCACTAGATCATAAATCGTAATCCTTTTCATTTTCTTGATTATTTTTGTAATTTTCTGACGTACATTCGTCAAAACATAATTAAGTTCCTGTTTTAGATTAAGACCGACGCACTTCTATCTATTCTTATTTAATCGATCGTTAAACAGCTCTACATTGCTTAGCATCCCACACTTGATATCCGATTTCTTGAATGTTGATACATATATCAAAATACGAAGTTTATTTTTCCTAAATCCAAACCGATCATCTGTCACGAAAATATGTCGATAAAAAGATTCGCTTAGAAAAAGCAGCATGATTCGCATCTTAATCTCCAGCTAATAATTGATGTTTTTATTTATTTATTTATTTATTTATTTTTAATTTTCATATTTTAACAGAAAAAAAGAAAATCGTGCGCGAGATGGTTAGCAGGATCGGTTGCAGTCAAAATAAATGATGGTGTGCTTAGTAAGAAGACGAAAGAAAATAGGGATGCAAATGAAAGATATAATAAATGAAATCTTAGTACTAAAAATAAAGGTAAAAAAAATAATACAATTCAGAAAAATAAAATAAGTAAACTTGTAGAAACAAAGCAACCAAACAGCTTCACAGTTAGTTGTTCGTTTAAGAGTCAGAAGAGTTATTCAGCTAGAGATGATTGTGTCTTGTGAGAGATAGATTAGAATTGATTTGTTTTAGTCTTTAGGCGAGTTTGTCGAGTACGGTTTCGACTTGTTTGAAAACCTCATCGGGTGCTAATTCTGAATTGACCTGAAGGTTAAAAAAGAAAGAGAGATAACTTCGATCGAATGCGAAATACAGAATAGAAAAAAAAACATACTTCAGCAACTTTATTTTGTTTTTGATATAAATCCAAGACTGGTAATGTTTGGTTGTGAAATGTTTGTAAACGATTTTTAATTGTTTCAGCATTATCATCAACACGACCGGATGTTTGACCACGATGTAATAAACGTTTGGTCATTGTCTCGTCGCTAGCTTTAACATAGAGAACAAGGTTGCAAGGAGCAATCTAAGAAGAAAAAGATTCATTCTAAACAACAACATATTTCGATAAATACCAATTGTTCGAATTTTTCAGCCTGAGGAACTTCTCGTGGATAACCATCGATGAGAAAACCTTTTGATTTATCAGCATTTTTAACCATATTTTCCTTGAGTAAATCAAGAACAACTTCCTGAACAAAATAAAAATCCATCGATTGATTACAATTTCGAAATTCAATAACATACAATTGGTACTAATTTGCCTTCTTTCATCAAAGCATTAAGTTGTTCACCTCGTTCACTTTTCGATTGAACAGCTTCACGGAGAAGATCTCTGCAAAACAAACAAACAAACAAATACGATCGTCTTCTATCAATGAAAAATAAAATAAATTCAAAGTCAATACCCAGTACTTAAGTGTGTATAACCATATTTTTGAACAATACGTTCACATTGTGTACCTTTGCCTGAGCCTTGAAAATAAAATTTCATTTTATTCAAACTTCGGGAACAAAAAATAGATTCAATTGTACCTGGTCCACCAACAACAAAGATGATTTTGGTGCTTTTAAGTTGATCTACTCCTGGTTTACGTTCGATAACTATAGATAAGAGAAAAACAAAATCAATATAAATATCGATCGAGAGAGATTATAAACATAGAATTGAGTATACATAAGAGGTCATTGGAATTTCGTGAGAACAAAAGTGGTCAATGTGTAACATTTTTATTCGACTTACCTTGTGACATACTGATGAATTAGAAATCTTATTAGATGTTGAGACGAGTAATGTTTCTCGAAAGTAATTCTTAATAGAATGGAAGAAAAACGAGGAAAACAACGAAAGATCAATTGTATGTTTATTTGGTACCGGCGAAGGAGAAAAAAAATAAGAGAACGGAGAAGAGGATAGGCGGAGGTAGAATCAGAGATTGAGAGAGAAAAAGAGCAGAGCAAAGAAAGAAAGAGAAAGATGCAAGCCAACAACCAATTCTTCTCGAAATAATATATACATAGATGTATTCCGGTAAGCCGATGAGAGAAGGAGGGCTGATACTACATACAAGCCCATCGTTTTAACGATCGCGAGATAACCTTTTTAGCATATGTTCTATAGAATCTGAGTTATTCTTGTTGTTTTTCTTCCGATTAGGCACAACAAAAAAACAACAGATACAAAAAACATCGATGTCACAGTAACATAATAGAATTTTCTCGATAATTTGGGTACAGATCAGCAACTAGGAACATTGTCTATTTCGGAAACAATAGGATATTCTGTTTCTTTTGCCGATAAACAAGTGATGAAAAACAGAACTGTGAATTCAAATCAACAAGGGTGAAAGTTAGAAAAAAAAACAACGAGAAAATTGGGCAAAGGGGATTCTATAGCTACCTTCGTTTGAAGAATCATCTTGAGTCTGAAAACAAAATTTACTTTAGATAAATTCCATCGAAATAAAAGGAAAAAAAACGAATAAATGAACACAGCAAAATAAAACGAGAGAATAATTTCAAAAAAACATATTCGTTTAGTTTACCTACTTGCTTCTGTTGAACTAATCCTTCTAATGCTTGTTCGACATCATTGAAAACATCGGTGGGTTGTCGATTGGCATCGATTGTAACTAATTTGCCTTGTTTACCATAATATCCAAGTATGGGTGTTGTTTGTTCATGAAACGTTTCTAAACGTTTTCGAATTGTTTCTTCGTTATCATCGATTCTTCCACTTGTTTCTCCACGTTTAATCAAACGTTCGGTCATAATTTCATCGGGAACATCGAAATAAATCAAAACATCACAATTGATAACCTCTTGTTCGAATTGAATGCCTATTTTGAAAGAAGAAGCAACCACAAGGAGTTTATCATAATGCACAGAAAATTGAATCAATTTTTAAAATGAAGAGAAAAAGAAATGAATCGAGCAAGGAGACAATCAATCAAACATCTTACTGATCAATGACAGTTAAGTGCTGGAATAAAAACAAGGATTTTTTAAAATTAATAAGTGTTTGTTATTGAACTCGAAAAAAAGGTTTTTCATTCGTTATGCTTTTATTATTATTATTTTCGATATAATTACCTTGATCAATCCGACGAGGAAATCCGTCGATTAAAAAGCCGGATGCTTCATTGGCTTTTTCATAAATGGCATCCTTCAATAATCCAAGAATATCTTCCTATATGAAGAAGAATAATATTAATTCTACAAGGTTTATTCGGAATCGGTATTTTTTTTCTTACAGTAGATATGAGTTTTCCTTGAGACATAACTTCATTAAAATATTGTCCTTTCTCAGTTGTCGAATCTTGTGCAGCAGCTCGGATCAAATCACCAGCTGACAAATGTGTGAAACCATATTTTTCAATCATTTTTTCACATTGTGTTCCTTTGCCGCTACCTAAATAATTGAAAGGCGATTATTCGAGTCAATTAGTTTGTTTTTATACCTGGACCACCACCAACGAATATAATTGGTTTGCCTTTAAGCAATTCTTTTGCTTGATTTTGTACACGTTGTTGATCTTCACTCTTTCGTCGCTCTTGTTGTTCAACTGTTGGCGATTGTGGTCGTTCAGTTGGCTGTTCAACAGGTGAT
>ERZ778024.1359-NODE-1359-length-29651-cov-55.227869_pt1 | contig 29651 bp, 26 predicted proteins | sample MGYA00375754_ERZ778024 | MGnify/ENA primary metagenome ERZ778024 (study PRJEB29350, sample SAMN05389827) | bioreactor metagenome | isolation source: Thiocyanate bioreactor | place: South Africa: University of Cape Town | collected 2014-02-18 ...
GTATATTTATATGTAATGGTCGTCGACGGACGAGAGCAGCGATAGTGACATATGAATACGTGCATGTAACGGGTGACAGCAGAACAAGAAGAGAAAAAAAGAAGACGAAGAAGAGAGGAAAAGAAGAATAAGACGAGGAGAAGAGATGACGAATACTATAGCTACAGTTCTGTTTGTTGACTGGCATCGAATGCCTTTTCCAGGTCATTGTTAGTTGACAAAAAAAAGCGATCTTACTATAGGCAATCACGTGTCTCAAAGAAAGGAACAAATCTGTCAGACAGTAATAAATCACATTGAAGAAGAAAAAGATCGAATCTTTTCGACTCACTAGATTTTTCTTCTTTTGTTAGAAATCATTAATATTCAATGAATCTTTTTAATTCATCGAAAATTTGTTATTCTTCATCAAATATTTCGTAATCGACTGTTTTCATTTTCTGATTTATTGTCTTCAATTGATTCAAAGAAAAAAAAACGGACGTTTACGATTCAAAAATATACATTGAAGTCTCACAAATGTTTTTTGTCATATATGGTGAAAATGGCTTCGCATTGTTCAAATTTTTTGACAATTGTTATTGTTTTTAACAATTGATATTTTCATTTCAAAATACACCTCAACCGAAGTTTTTTTTTCTCTGCCTCTCTCTCGTTGAAATCTTCTTTCAATCAATGCAAATGTTTGAATATCAAACTCGAATAAGTTCGACACAAGTCGTTCAATCATCAACGAAGATCAAAGATACATATCTATTTCGAGTTAGGCAATCACTCATGTTTAATAGTATATTAAATAATAATTGTAAGAAGAAAAAAAAAGAAGAAGAAGGGGAAAGAAAAACTTTCTCGATCTGTTATTGCAAAGAAAAAAGTTATATAACACGAACGAGTATTGATTACTATCTCATATAACAATCTTATTACTACTCAGAAATCAAATACTAGTCCAAGTAGTTGTCCGTATGACGATAAATTAACATTTTCTAACTCAAGATTAAAGACTAGGAGGTATTCATGATGAAGCAGACGAATTTGAATAGTTACTCTTGAGCAATCAAGTTGAGAGATTCTAATCGATGGATTTACGTCTTCGAATAATTTAATCGGTGTTCGTTTATTTTTATTTATTCGTTTTCAATTCGAAACTACTACAATGATTTTGAAAATTTACTCAATATCGAGCCAGTGGAAGATGTGCATCTAGTTAACGTATGAATGTTCGTGAAAAATAATAAGTACAGATTTGGTATCGGATAACTTACAATTAGTTGTATTGATTTCAATCGATTTCGGTGGAACAACAAGTGTCGGTTGACCAGATGTCGGTCGCCAGACTAGTACTTGAGCTGAATTTGCTAAATGAAATGAAAATAAGTTGAATTTTGGTTTGAATTTGTTGTAAATAACCAGTTGGAGGATAGAGAGCACAAGTTGGAATCGGTAGATTTCCTTCGTAGATTGTTGGCTGTTCAGGTGACGGATCAGAAATGAGTGTTGATCGACGGCCTCGTTGTCGTTTCGGATCAACAGCAATTTCGATTATCTTTTTCCATTGAACAGTACGAAGAATATAAATATCCTTCGATTTGACATGCAAATGATTCATAATAATTTTGTTTTTTCTTTTGTCTGTTACTTTGGATTCAAGATCCATTGCTGCAAGCCAAACAAGAAAATGTTGATTTCGATAAATATGTGTTAACCGTGGAATTTCCTCGTCACTCGTCGGTATATCCCAAGGAATCATAAAAAGAGAGAGAGAGAAAAAATAATAATAGTTGACAACAACTCAAACGAATCTCAATGGAGTTTATTTTCCGCATACCAAGGATGAAAGAAATCTCTCATTGTTACTGTATATTTCGATGTATGTGTAATAGGTCCATTAATAGTCACAACTTGATGTGAACTACCATACCAAGGATAATTTCGGCCATCACTATCATTGATTAATGGCTTTTCACGCGTTACCATTTCAGGAAATTCCCATGATGTATAACCAAAATCACCATAAGTATCTAAAAATCAAATATTCTCTTTTCGAGAATAATTTCGAATGATTTTCATTTACTAAAAAATTCCATGTGTGTACAAGCTTGTATCCAGCCTATTTTCCAACTTTGTCTTTGATCCATGGCGCCCATTTGAAAGGTAACATGTGATTTGAATTGAGGTGTTTTATATTTCAAAACCGATGATGATGTTTCATCGATTAATGTTGGTTTATTTTCGATTTCGACATGTAAATCAAGAATTTTAATACGTGGTGGTGGTGATCGAGATTCATTCAAAAGAGTTGTTGTTGATAATGATATGTGACCATCTTTATGATCACGTGACGAACTTAAATTACTCAAAAGATTCGATCGTTTATTCGAAGACGGTGTTGTTGACGTTGAATTTCGTAATGCTGAACTTGAATCCGAGAAAATCGTGCCCATATTCGAAAATCTTCGACGATGTTGACGTTTTTCGGATGTTAATACTTTCGAATGTCGTTGTCGATCATGTTCATCATTGAATTCATTTTCGTTGTTAGTTATTCTATGTACATAGAAAAATAACTAAAATCTTTAAAACGAAACTCTTTTTTCTTACCGATCATCTCGTGAATTTCGTGATCGATGAGTAAGACTATTCGCAAAAAAAGAAGAAAATCGATCGGAACAAACAAGAAATCAACATACTTTTCTATTGAATAATATTTGTTTCTACTTGTTTTCGATTCAACAACTAAATGTCGAATCATTAATTAACAAAAAACCTGTAATTATTGTGTTTATTTAAATATTCATATTAATTAAAAATGTTTTTGAACTGAAGAATAAGAAGAAAAAAAACTTAAATTCGTAATCGGCTTTCTTTCTTTTCTTTTGAATTTTAAATTTCTAATGCGCCAATGATCTATGGTATCATAGCATTTCTTTAACAAACAAAATAAACAAAATCGAATCGAAATGAAAAGACAAAAGCAGATGTTTATTGATTGAAAAGAATAAAACAATCGTTTGAAGTGGATGCACCTCCGGTCGGTGAGAATTGAAGAGGTGGAGTCAGGAAGTGTGCGTGTCTTGCAGAAGATTGTTCAACTTCACTTCTTCTTCTTTTTCTTTACCTATGCCATGTAATGCCATTCATTATTCGTCAACAACATGGACAATCACGTTCGGCGGATGTCGCATTGATGTGTTTGATCTTATGTTCTGTTGCTGCCACTCTCATTTCTTTGTGTCTGTCTGTGTGTGTGTGTGTTTTTGTTATAAAGAAGTTCTACTGGAGTTGACATTTTCACCTAGATTTGTTAGCAAAAGCAAACATTGAGTCAATGGTAATGATCGATTGATTAACACCGACAATACTAGCACAAAGGTGTGATATAGACTCCAAAGAATCGATCGATCAATCAATCAATCGAGTGTTGATTTCCCGTTGGTTTGAAATAAAAAAATTCAGAAATTCTTCTTTTTTTCGCACAGATTATAATTTGTAAATAAAAATTCTGGCATCAATCTGTGTACATATGTTGTATTGATGTTATACTGTGTATAATGTTTATCGAACCAGATTGATAGATTAAGAATTAACAGCAAAAGGCAAAGTCAAGTGAGAAAAAAAAAGGCGAGGAGAATATTTGTTTGCTTCCATTTTCATTCTTATCATACAAAGATCATCTCTTCTTCGACTATCTACTCACACAATTCGGTTCAATTCTATATTGAATATTTGATGTCTATCAGATGAGAATTATTTTGTTCAATCTTTATCGCAATGTCAATTCAATACGATAAACAGTTCTCAAGAAGAAGAAAGCTCATCTTTATTAATAATAATCGAGTTAAAAATTACACATTATTGATTGTTCATTGAGAAATTGTTCGACATGTCAAACGATATACTAAATGTGTATGTTAATGACCGTAAGATGAGACATGCGTATATTTTAGTCGAATGATTCTCATCTCGAAAGTTGCTCATGCATTAATAAAATCGATTTAACCGTACTACTTTACTACTACTGCTACTCGATTCATTCAAGATTTGTAGAAAACGAAATGACACAAAAATAGTGAGTAGAAATTTTAATCAATTTTCGAGGTCATAGAGCTGTGTAAAGTAATATATTTATCTTTCTAGAGGATAGGATAAAAACGGAAATTATGTTTCATTAACTGACTTTAGAACGTTTTTTTCTTTTTGAAAAAAAAGAACACACTTTCTGTTGGCAGAATATTCTTTTTATTTTCTTTTATGCCGTTGGTTTACTAAATTCACAGACGCGAAAGAATAAAGACAGAGGCAAAGAAAAAAACGACAGAAGAACGATAAGCGACCGTAAAGGAGTAGTATGACATCAGTAACAGTATATTTCTTTTTCCTTTTTTTTTCTCTTCATCATTCAGCCAATGAATGATGTGAGCAGAATTAATGCTCCTTTTCTCGTTCTTTTCTTAGACTTCATCTAACCAATGAAAAGTAAGTATTGCTACTGAATTGAGCAAATATTTGCCATCTTTTCTCTCCCTTTTTTTCTCTCTCTCTCTCTTTCTGTCTCTCTCAAGGAACACACGCACACACATACGTATTCTCATCAGAGAAGTTGTTGACGCAACTACCTTACCATACCAATCAATAGTAGTATATCAATTGACTGCAAAGGTGAGACTTTTCTTTTTGTCAATGTATTTTGTCTCTATATGCATGTCCGTAAGACGAGGCAACAGCTGAATATCGACAATAAATACCGAGGATGATACCATCTGTAGCCATTTCTTTTTTGGAGTATACAAGTATTCTTATCATCACTTATCCTTGTTAAGAAAAGAGACGAACTAAGCACAAGAGAAGCAAAAGACATTGACGACTAAACGTCAGAAAAAAATAGTATGGAGTCAGCTCATCATCAACAGCAGCAACTAGCCAATTTTCTCGATCAACCAATTACCCCTTGTCCTTACAATAGGTAACTTTTCATGGTTTCATCAAACTTCGTTCTTTTTTTCGTCGTCTTCTTCTTCTTTCGATCGAATTTATTTAATAATTTTTGAATATTTTAGAATGCATGAATCACCATTGACACCATTGAATATAGTTGGACCGACACTATGTGCCGGTTGTTCATTGCCAATCCATGAACAATTTTTACTATGCGCGATGGATTTATGTTGGCATGAACGTTGTCTTGTTTGCATAGAATGTCAAGAACCATTGGTAACCACATGTTATCATAGAGATGGAAAGATTTATTGTAAAAGAGATTATTTTGAGTAAGTATATGAAGTTAATCGATGAATTTTCTCGATGTAGATCGATCGCTTCCGGGATATACATGCCGAATTTTCTTTTTTTTCTTGTTTTTCCTCTTCGTTGACTGCGCAATGAAAACAATTTAAAGATCAGCTTTTTTTTTAATTAGCATTTTTCTTCTTGAACATTTCGTTTTTCAAACGGATGCAGATGTATCTCTTTGAGGCGATATAAAGAGGACAAAAAAAGTGAACGAGTCATGAATATTAAAAAAATGAGAAAGAGAGAGAACTTTGTCTATGAGATCGATCAAAAACGGAAGTCATTGCCAACGGAAGTTGACGCGCATCCTGCAATATGTGTTTTCAGGGTATCCGACGAAGATACATCGAGCGTAAGAGTACTTCTGTTTTACTGTTTATGAGAATCGATACGAGCACGTGCGTGTACACCTTTTGACTCTCTCTCTCTCTCTTTCAGTTTTTTCCCGTTGTTCAAGTGTTCGTCATTGTCAATTGTTGTATGTTGCTTATTTACATGCACAGACAGACGTTTACTACGTATTTCATCTCTTTTTCCAGTTCAATTCATGGCAGAGAAACTAAGAGGAGATACTTATGTGTGCGACAATCGATCGTTCATATTCTTGCTCGTTTTTCTTCTCAAGTGTTCATATGGCAGGCAATGTAACAAACAAAAAAGAAGGAGAATGAGAAAGAATAGACATTGATTATGATCAGTTTCCATTGTCATTGTATGTCTACAATAGGCAGGGAAAAAAACTTCTAGTTTCACAAAAGAAAAAAAAAAGATTGACAGTTGAGAGTAGAGCACAGGTGTTTATCTCTTCTATAGGTGTAACACACTTATTTGAGTCAAGTGTTGATTGATTTTTATTTCTTCTTCTTCTTCTTCTTCTCCTACTCGATTCTTTTTATACGTGATCATAATGAATATAAAAGAGAAAACTAAAACTAAATCATTTGTTTTTTTTTTCTAAATTTTTAATTAGAATGTTTGGCAGACGCTGTTCGGGATGTAAAATGATTCTTCAACCGGATGAAACGATTATGAAAACATTGGGTCAACTGTTTCATTTACACTGCTTTAGATGTTCCATTTGTCAAGAACATTTGCATAAAGGTGAACCGTATATGTACCGCGATGGTCTACTTCTTTGCCATGCCGACTTTCAAGATCAACAACAACAACAGCAACAACAACATCTTATGATTTCATCACATCATCAACAACCGTCGATGCGATTGAATCGAAGTTAGTTATTTGATATTCATTTTATTGATTGGATTGGATTTTTGTTTATCAGGTGATGAAGAAGATAGTTACGAAGATGATTGTTGTTCATCCGATGCTGCGACAATGAATAGTGGCATGCATTCATCTGGACATAATCATTTACGAAATGGTCGCGGACCAAAACGACCGCGAACCATTTTAACGTCGGTACAACGAAGAAAATTTAAACAAGCTTTTGATGTCAGTTCGAAACCGTGCCGAAAGGTGAGGTTAAACATTTGAATAATCGAAATTGAATTCGTTGTTTTTGACAGGTTCGAGAGAGTCTCGCACAAGAAACAGGTTTGACAGTTCGAGTTGTTCAAGTCTGGTTTCAAAATGAACGAGCAAAAGTAATTCAATTCATTTCATTCTCATATTTTTATTTATTTTTCTGTTCAAATTAGATGAAAAAATTACAACGTCGTCAACAACAAAACAATGCCAATGATATGAATGAAAAAAAATCGAAGAAAAAATTAGCCAATGATACTCTATCAAGTCATTATATGTACGATGATGAAGGAGAAAATATGGGTAAATTATGACAAAAAAAAACAAACGAGATCTTCACAATCGAAATAAATATTTTTTTTGAAATTATGAATAGAAGATAGTCGATGCTCATCGGAAGACTCGATTCCACACAGTATTTCAACTGGTTTTGCATCATCGAATGATGAAAATAACAAACATGAATCAAGTAAATTCATTTCGATTTGTTTACAACGTCGAAATTCATATCTTTCGATTGATTTTCAGTTGACAGTCGACATCTACATTTAATCAATGAAAATTGTTATCCTTTACACGACAATTCCGATGGTGATCTAGCAGGAGAACCATTAAGTCATAGTCAAAATCCAATTGACAAGTTATATTCAATGGCACAGAATGCTTACTATTGTTCGGCGTGTTAATAAAAACAACGTTTATTTCATTTCATTTCTTTTCTTTTTTTTTGTCTTTTTTGTCTATTCAATGGTCTTGCTTTGCTTGTTTTCCTCTTCATATGCTCAATATGCGTTTTTTTCTTCTTTCTTTTCGTGACACAATTTTACTTTTAACAGAAAGAGAACGATTTTTTTTCGTGGTTATCTTTAGAGAATAATATATACGTATATATATATATATATATATATTTGTGCTTATATATAATAACAAAAAGAAAACTACAAGGAAACAAACTTTTTTGAAATGAAATGATACTTTCGAAATTGTCTATAATTTTTTTTAATGGGCATGCTAACACTTTCGGTAAGTCTATCATTAAAATATATATATTTCAAGATAGGTGAATAATTTAACCCTCGTAGAACTTATAATTTCTAGCGAATAGAAAATATTTTGCTAATGTATTCTCTTCCTTTTCTCTCAAACAGCATTTATTTACGTTGTTGAAGTAAAAAATGAGCACCCAATGATTCTTCGATTTTTTGGTGCATTCGATTTGTTCATAAATAAATTAGATTATTTCTGTCTTTCTCAAGTTCTGAAAGAAAAGATGCAGAACGAAATAGTCGATGATGCCAGATTCCTCTTGAGAATCGATCCAATAAAAAAATGTAATCATTCAATGTCGATGATAAATTTTGACTAACTTTTTTTTCTTTGTTTTATAAAGATACAGAAATCTTCTTCATAACCAAGAATGAAACGACTTTTTCCTAAGAATATCACAATGTAAAACAAATAGCTATGATTAAGATTAATAATTCACTAGAATTAGTTTTATCTTAAGAATAAATAATACTTTTTATTTAATCATGTAAGGCGTTTAGTACATGTCATGTGTGTTTCTTAATATTTCACAGCTAATGTATCAATGTAAGTAAATAGAAAGAAAAAAAAATGTAAATGAGTTAAAAACACTTTAATAACAGAGCTCCAAAACAAAAATTGCTTTTCATTTTTGAGTAGACAGAATGATACAACCACCTGGAGAGTTACATTTACGGAAATCATCTTTGATAATTAAAAAAGATATTGTGTACCACAATATCACTCTGTCCCGAATCACAGTTGATACAGTTCATTTATAAATGAAAAATTAATCTAAATAACAAAGTCTCGTACATGAATAAATAATATGTCGAATTTGATTAGTTAGTAATTTATAAAAAAAAGAAATCAATTGTCATTTCCTCTCACAAACGACATTAATAAAAAATATTTAAAATATGAAAACAAGCAAAACCAACAACAACAACAACATTCAACTGTCTGCTGTACATGTATGGACAAAACCAAAGTACAATAAACATCATTTCGCTTTGAAATTTCAACTTTTAACATTTTATAGATTCACGGGTTCTGGTTGCAATCTTTGTCGTTGTATGAGATCGACATATGTTGTTGGATAGAATGACTTTTGTTTACGTTCTATCAAACGTAGAACAGATCGACGAAATGTATACGAAATCGAAAAATAAACTAGAAAATTCGTCGCAGAATTCAACGTAAGAAAAAAATCAGTTATTTCTCGAATAGCTCGTTTTTGATATGATTCATCGATATAACCAACATTTAGTATTAATGAAAGAAGTGCATCGGGAAAATAACAGCATACGAAACAGCCAATGATGATTATAAGGCTAACCGTTAAACGATAAAATGCTGTGCCAGCTGATGTTTTCATTCGACAAAGTAAATAGACGATACGTGCATTTAAATAAACAAGTAATAAGGACGGTATAACTGCTCGAACAAAATCAATTGTTATCGAATAAATACGAAAATATCGTGAACTACCAAATTTAGATACATTAATGGGAGAATCAGATTCAATTGATGTTTGATTGACTGATGTTCGCGGAGTAATTTCATAACGAAATGAAACGGGTAATGCAATAATAAGACTACAAATAATAATTGAATAACAGATCTTACGGGAATTTCTTTGGACAGTAAGACGTTTTTCACTTTTGGCACTACAAAGAATGTATCTTGAAAACAAAAAAAGTGAATAATATTTATTTTGAAATTCTTAATTTTCCTAGAATTCTTTTACCGTTCAATAGCAACAACTAACGTTAACCATGCAGCACACAATGTTGACACAGTATTTGTATAATGGCAATAGCGATAAAGAATACGAAATAGATTTTTTCCCAATTGTTGATCAAATGCTTGAATAATAAGCACAATAGAATATAACAAGTCATTTGATAATTTAATTGTATCAGATAAAGCCAAAAATAAAAGAAAATGTGTTGTTAAAAGACGTTGCATACTATTATTAATGAATACAATTATACATAGAATATTACCGACTAAACCAGGTATACAAACAATAGGTATTAGATAAAGGCCGATAACTAATTGAATTGTTTCGAAAAAGGCTTTATTATCATCATCATCATCATTGTTGTTGTTCATGATTGTCCTCGTTTGATTGGACTCGAGATACATAATGTTTTCTACGAAAAGAAATATTCAATTATGTCAAATGTAAAATCCATTATTTGAGAGTGAGGCCGAGGATGTGAGCAGCGACAGGGGGTGGAGAGAAAAAAAATATGAAGCGAGAGTCTTTCTACATGTCATCTCATAATTAGTGCATGAGAGTAGAAAAAAAAAGATTCTGAAGAAAAAAAAAGAACGAAAAGGAAAAGTACTATAATGAATTTTGTCGGGGCAAAGCTATCTCATCAAAACTTTTAGATAATCAACCGATGAGATAAAAAAAAAGAATATTTTCACTTAATTGTTTTTTCCTTCGAGAAAAATATCGTGTCAATGACGTTCGCTTTTATTATCCTGGATAAATAATTCAATCGTATAATTCTCGCAACGGTCTGGAAATATGATACTATTTTACTTGTTTGTTTTTGTCTTTTTACACAAAGATTTTTTCATCAGACATTCAGAAAGAAGACTGGATTATAATGACTGCATTCGCTGACATTTGTGTAAAAATGTGAATGCACTCGTTTTTGATTTAGTTAATTTCACAAAGAAGGAACAGAACGGAGAAGAAAATAAACGGGATCAATCAGAGAAAAAACCGAAATAGCTACAGAAACATTAATCTGTTCGATATAATATGGAATCTTTTTGCAATAACATTGTGATAATAGATTAGTTTACAAGGAATTTCGGACAAATAAATACTAGTAACTCTAATACGCAAACGAACTAGATAATTACATGACAAGCAATCCTGTGTTACTAGAATGCCAATAAAATAACTGTGCTGACGCACGTAAACCAGTCTTTTTTTCCTTATCTTTATGCCTAATGAGAGAGAAAAATGCGTTCTAAACAAATATAAATATAACTATATATTGGTCTTTTTATTTGCCTCTAATCCTATCATACATCGATGAAACATCGAGATTTTGAACGTAGATATTAAACAAAATTCTCTAGTGTCAGTTTGTTGTTCATTCGATGTTTCGATAAAAAGAAGAAAAAGAAACGTGTCGAAATAGTGTGTTAAGAGACTATTTTCAGTTAAATGGAGTAGATCAAAGAAGAACTTTGAACTACATACAATGTGAATAGACATGAGATATTGTTATATTGTTCATTAGGGAAATAGAATGATTCACTTCGTCGAGAAGGTTTTTATCCAAGAGAAGCAAAACTAAAGAACGTTCGTCTACATGTAGTTCGAAGAGGAAATATGAGATAAAGTTTTCTACTACGGTAAATATTAGGATCGGATTGAAGGAAAAAAAGCAGATTCCCTCATTTAAATCTCTTCGTTGAGCATTTTGTTGTTCGACCTTTTGCATTTTTAAAAGAGCATCATTGAATGTCAACATAAATTAAAGACTACAATCTAGTAGCACGTAATCAATAAGAAATAATAAAGACTTATCTCAAATAAACTATAGTTGAAAAATTAGGTCGAATATTGACGACTATAATCAGCTTTGTTCGGATGAATTGTAATGAATTCTATTTCGTCAGACGTAGTTTAAATGATATTCATAAGCATAATCGAAGATGATATGAACACATCTCTCAATTTCGTACTCTCTAACCTCGTATTCAAATCGTCAGTACAAAAAATCATATGGCATCTCAGTATTACAACGGTTATGTAGTACGGATTATTTCTATGCAATCGAAGATGATTCTTTATTTTATGGTAACGAAAGCAGGTTCAAATTTCATTATTAAAATGAAAAAGGCCACTTGTCTTATATTTTAGGAAGTCTCGTATACTGTCGTTCATTCGTAACAACAAAAATCTAAATTATTTGTACACTCTATTAAATTGTTGTTGTCAGATTCGTCTGATACAGAGCAAAAAGTGTCTATTATTTTATTTGTCTCCTCTTCGTTCTGTTCGAAGACAGACAACACGTTTCCTTCCTAATTTGTGCTAAAAAAAACACCTGACGGAAATAAGGTGAAAGAAAAGTCGGTCAGGAAGGTTCGAATTAGGTGCAAACAGAAGAAAAGAAATAAAATTTTCGCCGAAACAGAAAATCTACCGGCTTTATTAGATTTTTAAAACGTTTTCATATAGGGGGTCTTTCAAGTCATTTGCTTATAATGATCTTTTAAACTGGGGAGAGGAGGTTAAGACGTATAGATTATTATGCTGAGACAATCAAAATTTTCATAAATATTAACTGCTAATTAGCATTGAATAAGGTCTGGCCTGACTATAACGTAAATGTTGTTTTCACAGGATTTTTATAAATTAGAATTCTGTTAGTACATTAAATAGTGCAAAATAGTGCAAAATATAGCATCAATATTAATTGATTAAGCATATGGTAAACAAGTACAACCATCTGTTTGACATTTCCTCGAATAGTATTGAAATGAGCCCATTTTATGATGCACATATATGTAACATAAATCTACATAATCGTTACGCACAATTGGCAAACACATAAACTAAGAAAAAAAGAACTAATGTGACTCTGTTATTTATGAGATTCATCGAGGTTTTTGAATAAATTAGCACAATCTATGTCAAAATAAAATATAGTCGACATTAACGTGGATACCTGTCAAATATTTAATTTAATCAATTCTTATATCTTGTAATAATAAAAGTAGACATGTTCCAGAAATTATTATGAAAACTTACAGGATTTTAGTTTTCGACACTGAAAGTAAATGACGGAAAACATGCGTTGACAATTATTAATAAAATCTATTTATAACGTAAAAGTGTACTCGACATTAAAATTACTTTTAAGTGATCTTCAAAGATTTTCGTTGTATTTCTATTTCTATTTGAACTAAAACTAATCACGTATATACGTATGTCACTCAAGGAGTGTTATTTAAAAATAGAATATTTCCTAAAAGACTATCTGCTGTGTTTTTTAATATTAAGAAACAAGTAACATTCTTCGAGAGTCGATTCATTTGGCCCTCGACTGAATATATTAGTGTGAGCGCATACAAAAGTTTCAATTAAAAACCAATGACTATACGTATAGGAATGATAGAGTTTCATCATACATCATATGAGCAACACCTCGTTCCTCCTATGTCCTCAATTAGTTCCTAAGCGCAAGCGGATATAGTCAATATACCTCAGGCGATTTCCATCACAGAGGCATTGTCAATAACAGAGATAATAGCTCAATACTACAGGTTAATGGATACGTTATAGCAAAAACCTGTGTTCAAACATAGAAATCATATTTCAAATTTTTTTAATTCTGACAGCAGATTCGGATTCTCCATAGTCGGTTTCCTTTGGTCAAACCTTATAAAAATAGGTTTATTTGTTTTTTACCCTGGTACAAACAAACAAACGCATTTTTTTTTCATATGACCCTCCTTTCAGCCGAGAGAATATCTTTGTAATTATAATAAACAAATACTAAAATTAATTTTTTTTTCTTCCATTCTAATGATACTGATGAAAAAACAATGAGCAAGCATCAAAAAATCCTTTTTAAATTTATAAAAGTTGGCTTCATCTCAAATTTAATATAGGCATGAATAAAATAAAATTTCTTTTTTTTTGTAAAAAAGCAATTCAGAACAACTTGATCATAGTATTATATGAAAATCCAACATAAAAGAATAAGTAGAACAAAAGTTTCACATCATCATTCTCATCAATCAATCAAGAGAAAACGATCAAATAGTCTTATTCATATAACAGTTGGCTCGTCCAAATCAACACAATCCATAACCAATCATCATCAACCAAAAAATAAGAATCTAGTATTTATATTTATCTTTATTCACATTATTTTTTTACATAATCTGATGTCATTTGAATGTAGTCTCATACATGTACAAAAAATATCGTTTCGCAAAAAATTAATTGTAGAAAATTAATTAATTTACCAAGATCATCTAAAATATCACATTATCAAGTAATGTTTTTTTAATTTTTCTTCAATGATATAAATAATATAAAATTTCTTTATAAAATAAATCTAGACTAGAACTGAGTCACTAGATAAAAATGGTACGACAAATGACTACCATAAAATACCAGAAAGAAACAAAAAAATAAAGTTATTTTACATGATAATTATACTTTAATTAAACGATAAAATTATTTTTATCTTAGATGTTCACATCGATTTATCATTGGATGTGTGATTGTTAATGCGATAATTATACTGAGTATTACTGCTTTTTTACTTGCTCTCTTTATTAAATCTAGAAAAATAGTATCACCATCAGGTAAGATAATATTAGTCTTTAATTTTGATTATAAAAGTCATGTCATATTTAATCTATAGTTAATATGCCTGTCCTTCGATGGAATACTTCAGGTATAACTATAGCTGGGAATGGTAGTTCTGGAAATGCCAACAATCGTTTCAATAATCCACGCGATATAATATTAGATCATGCGAATAGTTTTTATATTGCTGATGCTTTCAATCATCGAATTCAAAAATTTTTATCTGGTAGTTTGAATGGAACAACCATAATTGGCAATGGAACGGTTGGTTCATCTCAAAATCAATTAAATTCTCCTTCACGTATCATATTTGATTCAAATGAAAATATGTATATAGCAGACTTATACAATCATCGAATACAATTTTGGCATAAAAATGATCTTTCGACAAGCACAATCGCTGGTATCACAGGTGAGTTTTAATAATTGAATATGATAATATTCTGAGTATTTTTATAGGTTCTCCAGGAAATTCTAGTTATCAGCTCAATATTCCTCATGGTATTGCTTTGAATGAAATGAATGGTACACTTTATGTATCCGATTATGCTAATCATCGAATAATGTCGTTTGTAATCGGTACTAATAATGGAACGATAGTAATTGGTGGTACAGGCTCAGGAGTATCCGATACACAGTTATGTAATCCTGTGGGTTTACAATTTGATGTAATTTCAAACAGTCTTATCATTGCAAACTATCTGGCACATAACGTTGTTCGATATGTGTTAGATGCAACTCATTGGACATTACCTGCTGGAAATATCAACGGTTTCCAAGGATTAACGTCAACATATTTTAACCGTCCCATAGAAACTATATTAGATCCAATGGGTAATATGTATGTTGCTGATAGAAATAATCATCGTATTCAATTATTCTATATTGATCAATTTAATGGTTCAACAATTGTAGGAACAACAAGTGTCAGTGGTACCAATGCCAGTTTACTACACACACCTTGGTCTGTTAAACTTGATAATCAATTGAATTTGTATGTTGTTGATACTGCTAATCATCGTGTTCAAAAATTTTTACGTTATTAATCATACTATTATTAACAATTATATTCTATGACAAAGAATGAATGCATCATAATAGAAATATAAATAAAGATAAGATACATTTATTAATTAAAATGAATAAATACTTAATCTTTCGTTCTGATTCATCAATTTCTAATTCATTTGTTTTTTTAAACACATATAACAGAAGTTTTATTCATGTGAGGGTATTGAGGGTGTCAGATCAAAGGTCAAAAGAACATGGTTTTCAAATAAGGACAGTTATAAGCCATGGATAGTTGAAACTTGGTTGAACCCTAGGTTATCGAGGTCAGGGAGTACGAATCATCTCCACCATCACCCTGAAAATTCAGAGGAAGGCTATTCGATGAGTACAGATTAGGTGGTGAAGGAAAGGTGGGGCGCTCCGGAGGGACGCCGACGACTGAGACTGACGAGCAGCCGCCAAAAATATGATTTAATGTCGGCTATAGTCCCTCGACTGCTGGCAGGGTCATATGAAAATAAATAGGTTGTGTGTATTGAGACGAAATCATGCGGTTTCTACTAGTCGAATAGATCGAATTTCGTCAAAGCTAAAAGGAAAAAAAAAGAGAAAACAATGGAAATAACACCATGACACATATTTATTCGTTCTTAGAAAGATTAAAGTAGAAATATGAAGCTATTTCTTTGTTATAATACAAAACAAACACGATCATTCATCCGGATATTTTTCAATGTACGTCATAGCGCAGACGTCAATATAGTGTTTCTTATTCTGATCGAATAACGAAATAAGACAACCGTTTCAAAATCTAAATGTTTCAACGATTTCCATTTCGATTTTGTAAGAAATATATTTGTGATTGTTGTCTCACGGACGAGGATATTATCGACAAGATGATTACGGAAGAAATGGAACGAATACGTAGACAAAATATATATCAAGGCAAGGTTTTACTTCTAGGTAATTAGAATTAATGTCAGTTCGAGTACGGAAAACAGAACCTTATAGGATTATCTTTTAGGCATTGCCGAAGCTGGCAAGTACGTGTCATAGTTATAATTAGAATTGATCTAGTTCAATTTTCTTAGGTCAACATTTCTTAAACAAATGAAACTCATGCATAATAATGGATTTAAAATCGATGAAAAAATTCGATTGATACCGATTATTCATCAACAAATTCTTCATATTATTCAATCAATTTCTCGTGCTATGATTAAACTCAAGATTTCATATGAAAATCCTCAAAATCAAGTAGAATCAATATTTGTTTATCGTTTGATAATCTGTTAATTTTACGAAAGGAATATGCAAATCTATTGAATTCACTAAATGAAGACAAGAATAAATCTATATTATCATTGCAAGTAGTCGACATGATTAAAAATCTTTGGACTGATAAAGGAATTCAACAGTGTTATAATCGACGACGAGAATATTCGTTAACTGATTCAGCGAAATAGTTAGTGTTTCAGTTCAAATGAATAATTTTCATTCAATTGAATTTGATTTCCCCTAGTTTTTTAGATGCAATCGATCGAATCTGTGAAAAGAATTATCTACCAACGAATGATGATATTTTACGAGTTCGTATTTCGACAACGGGTATCGTTCAAGAAAATTTTCAACTTTCACGATACAGTATTCAGTATGAGCTATTTCTGAAATTTTCCAATGAAACCTTTTTTGTAAATGAATTTTTAAAATAATACGTAGAATCGTTGATGTTGGTGGACAGAATAAGGAACGACTCAAATGGATCTATTGTTTCGATAATGTTACAACTGTCATTTTTCTAGCATCGCTCATTGAATATGATCAATACGATGCAAATGATCCATCGAAACGGGTACGTTGTGTTGACAGAAATTGTGTTTCAAATAAAATGATTTGTTTTTATAGAATTTAATGGAAGAAAGTTTAGCTTTATTTGATGTGATATTATCTTCTGATTATCTTCAGAATGCATCTATAATTCTATTTTTAAATAAAACTGATCTCTTTACCGAACGTCTAGCTGATAAACCACTTCGATTGATCTATCCTGAATTTCAAGGTCGAGACGATGATGTTGAAGCTGCAAAAGAATTTATTAAATCGAAATATTTAACTGTAGCATCGAATATACGAGGAACGAAGAGAACAATTTACCCACATTTTACTTGTTCTATAGGTAAATTTGTTTTTTTTTCATTGATTAAAATTCACTTTCGCATGAAAATATTTTAGATAGTAAAAATATAAAAATTATTTTCGAAGATGTTAAAGATAAAATCTTCAGTGATATTATGAATCGTATTTATCCTTATTTTTGAATCGATCTGTTCAACAGAAAAATCAAATTCATTCTTCAATAATACGAGAAGTAGATCAGATGGGAGTATTCATATTTCATGTAATAATATATTTTTTATGGAGGATTTCTTTTGCTTTCTGCGTACAATAAGAAAATAAAACAGGATTGTTTTGTATGAAGGCGAATTAGCATGTTGTTTTTTTCTCGTTCTTATGTATAATTTGTTTTTTTCGATGCACATTTTATTTCAAGAATCGCTGCTAGACTTTTGCACTTCGTCATATAGAATATCAGACGGAGAAGAAAAAAAAACTTCGTCATTATAAAAAATACAGGTAAGTGTATCAATCGGAAGTAAAACTTTGGGGGCGATTGAATTGATGTTATGCAGAGATTTTGTAGATTGTTATTATTCGTATACGATGATGTTTAATCGTATTTTGAGTCCTTGTTGTAAGGATTATGTGTGCGATTGTTGTTTAACGGATGACGAAATAATTACGAAACATATTAATAAAGATTTAAAACAATGGCGAAGACAAAATTTACATGAAAGAAAATTACTTTTACTAGGTGATAATGAACTGTTATTATTGTTTTTGGAGAGTTTGCGTTCTTTTTTTTCTTTTTGTTTAGGAAATGCAGAAGCTGGAAAGTAAGTTAATCAAAATATGAGTAGGATTAGAATGATTTGAATAGATCAACATTTCTTAAACAAATGAAATTAATTCATGGTCAAGGTTTTCGAGTCGATGAAAAACGTCGACTTGTTCCATTTATCTATCGACAAATCGTCAGTGTTATTCGATGTATTTGTCGAGCAATGCGTCTTCTTCAAATTAACTTTCATGATCATCAAAATGAAGTATGTTTATACAAATTTTATCGACAAATCAAAAGATTTCATTTTTTGAATAAATAAATTAGGAATATACTCGTGTTTTATATCCATCGAATGACGATGATGTGGATGATGATGAATGTAATGTTTTAGCATTGTCACCGCAGATAGTCGATGCTATTAAACATATTTGGTCGGATGAAGGAGTAAAAGATTGTTATCATCGTCGACGAGAATATCGATTGACGGATTCAGCGAAATAGTACGTCGACAAACAAGTTTTTGTCTTTTTTTAAAAATCGAATAATGTGATTTAATTTAGTTTTTTGGATGATATCGATCGTATATCTGCACATAATTTTACTCCGACTGATGATGATATCTTACGAGTACGTATTCCAACAACGGGTATTGTTCAAGAAGATTTTCATTTTTCTCATGTTCAACTTCGGTAAAAAAATAAGCAAATAAATCCTTTCTCATCATAATAATAAGATATTTATATAAATTATTATAGAATTGTTGATGTTGGCGGTCAAAAAACAGAACGTCGAAAATGGATTCATTGTTTCGATGTATGAAAACTTTGTTTATATTTAATTATTCTAACTGAATCCTAATTTAGAATGTTACATCTGTGATTTTTCTTGCATCATTAATTGAATACGATCAAAAAGTTGATGATCCTAGTGAACAAGTATCTTTTGTTTTTTTTTCTATTCAAATTCTGTATAATCAATATCGAATATTCTTTTCGAGATTCTAATGGACGAAAGTTTAGCATTATTTCGTGTTATAATTTCTTCAGAATATTTCACAAATGCGTCTGTTATTTTATTTCTCAATAAAACTGATCTTTTTGCTGAACGTCTAGCTGCTAAACCACTTCGAACGACATATCCTGAATTCGATGGTCAGACGAATTTGAATCATAATTTAATCCATTCATTCGAAATCTTTTTTTGTTCTAGGCGCAGAACATGATGTTGAAGCTGCAAAAAATTTTATCAAAAATAAATATTTAAGTTTAGTTCCACCGAGAGAACGTTACGCAGAAAAGAATATTTATCCACATTTTACATGTTCTGTCGGTATGTAGAGTTCGTTTTCAATCGTATCTCGATCCTTCTCTGTGTCATTTTAGACAGTAAAAATATTCGAATTGTTTTCGAATCGGTAAAAGATACTGTACTTGCACACAATCTTTATTATTGGACACCGTATTGATTTTCATATGCTCGTGCTTAAATGTATTTCTATATGAAAACAAAAAATAAATGTCAGATTACAAAAAAAAGAAAACTATAATCATGCACTATTTCTGTTATTTGCTGTTATCGTTCAGTATTTTAATAACTCGTACACAAAAAAAAAACACACTCACTGTACAAAAAAAGAGAGAAAGAACAAAGAAAAAATATATATAAATACTGATTAATGTTCATCAACAACATCGTCGTCCCAATTCACCAAACTATGCTGAGCACTCAAACCGCCTTGTTCGCCTAATAACCAATATGTTCGTTGAATTCCTTTACCCTAAACAAACGAATTTTGTCTTTCAAATTGCAATTCAAATATCGAAACGAACTTTCATTGCGATATCACCACGTAGTTTTAATTCAAATGTACCGAATTTCTGTAGAATCGCAGTCGTATCCGATGAAAGATGAATACGTAATGCTTTACCATTCGATTCCATTCGAGATGCTGTATTAACCTATTGATACCAAACAAAAAAAAAAAGATTTTCTATTGAAGAATTTGTTAATATCACGATATGAACATACAGTATCGCCAAATAAACAAAATCGAGGCATTTTGAGACCGACAACACCAGTTACGCATGGGCCAGAATGAATGCCAATACGTAGTAGTAATTGTTTATCAGGTCGATGTCGAATGCGAAAATTGAGTACAGCATTTAAAAGAGCAAGAGCAAGACGAGCTATTTCTCGTGCATGTAAATCTCCATTACGCGTTGGTAAACCAGAAACGACCATCTAAGAAAATTCTTTTTTATTAAAACAAAACAAAAGTCAAAATCGAACTTACATAAGCATCGCCAATAGTTTCAACTTTGTAAACATCATAATTTTCTGTGACACCATCGAATACAGAATAGAGATCATTCAATAGATCGACAACTTGTAATGGTGTACTTTCGGATGACAAGGTTGTAAAACCAACAATATCAGAAAAATAGATAGTAACACATTCGAATGATTCAGCTGTTACAGGCTGACCGATCATTAATTGAGCAGCAACCGTTCTATGAAATTATTTTCTTTGATACAGAATTAGTTTTGTTTCGAAATTAGCTTACGGAGGCAATAGTTGATAGAGTAATTCTTCAGCTTTCTTTTTTTCTGCTAGATAATCACCCGTACGCTCTTCCACGAGACCCTTAATTTCAGAAAGAAAAAAGAAATGTTCTATTTGAAATAAATTCAAAACGTTACTTCAAGATTATTTGCATATTGTTCCATACGTTTAAGTAAATTATCAAGAATATTTCCACTTTCTCCATCTCTATCAAAGCAAATCGTTTTTTTCTTTCACAAATTTTTGCAGATAATTAAATTCAAATACTTATTAATTCGACGCATAACTTGTCGAATATCAGTAAAATCTGGTCTTTCATTTGGATCTTCATGCCAACAACGTTTCATTAACTGTCCTATTTCATTACTACAATCACCGGCTTCAATCGACGGTCGAAGTAGACTGCCCGATTTAACACTATCGACAATTGCTAATTTAAAAACAAAAAGAAAATCATCATTTAATTCAATTCATTGCTGTTCTCCTACTAGCTGGCTCCATTTCAACATCTCGTAAATAGAATGGTCCATTACGTAATTCGATTTCTTGTAAAATTATTCCAAAACTGTAAACATCACCTTTGACAGTTCCTGCTGCTGCCGGATTTGAATCTCTTAAGATTTCAGGTGCTGTCCATAATCGACCTGAGTTTTGAAAAAAAAATAAAAAAGAATTTATTTCGAATTTCAATGTTGAAAACATACTTCGATAATAAGCATAATCTTTAGGAACACCTGCTGGCGAACTTTTATTATTATTTGATCGTAATGTTGGCAGACCAAAATCAGTTATTTTACAAATAAATCGACTATCAACAACACAATTGGAACTTTTTAAATTTCCATGTGATCCAATTTGACTGTTATGGATATGTTGCATGCCCTTGACAATATCATGCATGATGGAATGTTTAAACATTGTATCAAGTCTAATTTCTTCATTTTCCAAAATATCCTAATCAAATTTATTTCAGTAGATCTCGTTCTTTTCTTTTTTCTCCTCATTACTTGTAAACTTCCTTTTGGACAATATTCTGTAACGATATATTGATGTTTTGGATCGATGCAAATGCCAATAAAACGAGCAATATGATCATGTGTTAGATCTTGCATCTAAATGAAAATACAGTTGTACGTTTTGTCGTTGTTAAAAGAAAGATTTTCGACTCAACTGCTTTAACTTCTAATTGCAATGCACGTGTTGTTTCAAGTTTAACTTTATGAAATCGTTTCAATGCAACAACCGACGACTAAAATTGAGTTCGATTAATTGTTATTCAACAAACGAGATTTATTTTACTTTATAAATAGCTGTTTTCGTAAATGTTTGTTTGGCTTGTCCACCTGAATCACTATCTGCCGAACGATGACTCGAAACTGAACTTCGCTAAAAAAAAAAGTCGAAAAGAAAAAGATTAAAACAAACAAAATTGTCAATCAATTTCGTTTCGTAAGAAGAAATCGAGCACAGAAATCATGCAGAAGAAAATAAGCAGAAATATTTGTTTGTTTTTCTCATTGATTAATCGTTTTTCAATCATAAATAGAAGCAGTAAAAAGCAAAGATTCGTGCACGTGTTTCATATCAATTATCATAGAACATTTTCCGAGAAAAATGTCCATCGGTTAAAAACGCTCACATACTCACTGACTTCTGTACGGATAAATCCTGAAAAAATGTATTTCGTTTTGGTTTTGATAGACAAAATCAATAAAAAGTATTTATCAATTGGATATTTACCTTTTGTGATGATGTTAATTTATTAAATGATGGTGTTGCAACACCGTTATGTAAAAGTGTACGTGTAGTTAATTCTTCCCATTTAATAAGCCATTGCATTGCCTTTAATTCGGCTTCGAATTTGGCTCGACTAGAACAAAAAAAAACATTTTAGTTAATTAAAATAGCCAAAACGAGAAAATGAATTATACCGGTATAAAATAAAACCAACAATAAGAAGAAGAACAATTGTTAATGAAAGACTAATTATAATCCAGCCCCATATCGGAATGAGAGCTAAAAGGAGAAATATTTTGTTTGCATAAAATCGATTTCGAAGATTTTCAACGAACTCTTTTTCGGACATTTGATATTATTAAAACCACAACGAGGTGAATCAGGAATGAATGTTGAATTTTTGTCAATAAAATAAATATGACGAGTATCATTTAACCATTGTAATTGTTTATTTTCCGTTGAAAATGGTTCCGCTGGATAAGCAACAACAGCCTAAAGGATTCATAGAAAAAATCAATTTAGTTTTCTAATCAATCAAATTGTAAATTTCAATTAGATCTCAACGAATATATCATTATGATTCGATTGGAAACTAATTAAGCATTTCAATACTAATATTCGATTTAGTTAATCAAACAAAATCTGATTACATGAACAGTTCGACGAATATTTCTTTTGGAATAGATTTACCTCTAATTCTCCCGTATCAGGATCCAAATCATAGACGGAATAACCAATATCAACTCGATCACAAATATGATTCATTGTTATATTTTTATTTGCACCTTCAATTGATCGATTACAAATCATTGATTTGAATATTGTTGCATCTAACAATGGAAATCTTGATGTGTTCGTATGCATTGTTGTTTCATTGAGATCAAGAGTTTCATAACGTTGTTTCAATGCTTTAAAATATGTAACAACAGCATCGTAGAAATTTGTTTCATCTGTTCCAATCTAAATTGATCGTATATTCGAGAGAAATGATCAAGACAAATTATGTTCGATGTCAATCGAAATTAGTAAATAGCATCATTATTCATGCATCAAATTCAAATCATGCTTTCAAGAAATATATAGAGAAGAAAATCGCAATCAATCATCTACTCACTCTAATGAATGATTTCTATATAAGATCAGATTACTTTAACTGTTAGTTATCGCTTCTTGTTGTTGTTTTTTATGAATAGATTTTTCAAATACATACTGTTCCACGTGTTAATTGTTTTGTTCGATTGGTTTCTTGAGCAAATTCGAGAACGTTTGCAGTAAAACGACGAAATCGATCGCTAGCATAGAGACGTTGTCGAACGTAGAGAACAGTTTCGAATGCACGACGTGCATTTTCATTTGTTTCATTGCGAGTATCGTTTGGATTGTACCAAGGTTTTCTTACGGCAACACTTTTAACATCAGTACTATAGAAAACAATTCAATTTTTTAGAATTTTCATTAAAATCGAGAAAAATAAATACGTTTCTTGTGTTAGAACTGTATCGAGATAGATAAAAACATATTCGCCATTGACAAAACCAAGTCGATGAGCTGTTAAAATTGCTGAACGAAATGTTTGAGGATTAACACACCATAATGAAACTAAATTCAACGAACATGTTTAAAAAAAAGAACGTTTTTTCTATTTGTGTTTGTGTTACTTGATGCATTATTGCCAATAAAATCAGTAAAAATCGATGTATAATTATCTCTGACATCGTTACTTGTTATTTTTCGATTATCCGAACGAATTTGATTCGTTATAAACGTATGAGAAATAGGTCGTAGAAGAACTTGACATTCATGAAATGGTTTTGGATTATCTTCATAGAGAAATTTAATAACTGACCATTTGTAATATTGAAATAATTTGACAAGTAATGCGCCTATCGAACAAACGAAAACGTCAAAGAAAAAAAAGAACATTTGTCTTTCATTACATCATGTTAAATCAATGAAATAATTAGATTATGTATTTTTTTATTCTTTTTAAAGATCATCTAATATCGAGATAGATTAGTTACGATTCATATTGAAAAAATCAATATGATAAAAACCAAAAGAACTGATTAGAAGATGTCTGTTTCAATAGAAATTAATGAACAAGAACATTTTTCTTTTTTTCTTGTCTTATTCTCAAAGGATTCGTTTATCGAAGATAAGAAAAAAAAACTGATTGCATTAGAGAATGTAGTTTATCATTAAACAAAAGTCTTTCAAGAGAATTTCTTTTGTTTTATTCAAGATTTCGAGCATGAGATCATGAGTGTTTTGATTGTTATTTGCTTGAAAAGAAAAGCAAATCAATGAATGCATGATTTTAGTGTCTAGTGCTTTTCTAATCATCGTCTCTCGTTATGGTTCGAATACATTCCATTTCTAATCACATTGACTTGACGTCGTCCATCGACTAATATTTTCTATTGTACTAATTTTCCATCCAATTAGACTCGTATAATGCCATTAGTTATTTAACTCATCTTCGAAATATAATTCCATCGATAGAAAAAGAATTATTTCTTCTTTCGTTCGTTCTTTCTCAATCGAATATATAATGCTAACTGTCGTTTTGATTAACTAGGAAAATATGAAAATATGCCGACAGATTTTCAAGGTAGTCTTTATATAGAAACTCAGTAGAAAAAAAATGCATAATTAAGAAGAAAAATATTCTGATTGTGCCCGAAAAAATTTTTTTTCTTTTCGGGAAAATGAGAATGTCAAAATTACATTGTAGGAGAGAAAAGAAAACCTTTTATAATATAAATAATCAATTAGTTCTTGTCGTTTCTTTTTATTTCTTCTTCATCAAAAGAATTTCATTGCTTCAGTATATTTTTCTAGACTCGAGAATTGAAAAAAGAAAATGTCGACTTTTAGAGTAAATACGATCATTTTTCGTATTGTCTGAGAATACAAACAAATGACAATTCTATGCGATGTACTTCTGTCTATATATTCATTCCTGACGACGACGACGACATACTTATTCTCTATTTTCCATACACAAGAGAATAGAATAGATTATTATCCGTTTTTAACAAAGAAAAACGAGATTATTATTGTTGTTGACTGATAATGAATGTTCGAAGTCATTTATTTTTCTTCTTTTTCTGTTATATTTCGAAGTTGAAATCAAAGAAATGTTGCTACCGGAACAAGAAGAAAAACCAATCGAGGAAATGATCAATTTGATTTCTTTTGATGAATATTTCTAATAGGAAATTAACTCACCTAGTTCATCTGTTCGATATCCAAATCGAAATAATGTCGAATACATAGCTTGTCGTTGAAGAGTAAATTCATTTGAAACGGCACCCATTGTTATAAGAGGAATATTTTGATAATGAAGAAGACGAGCTACAGGTGCTACGGCTAAATCTACAAATTAGACAAATAAATAGCGCTCGAAGATAAAGGAATTAGATCAAGATCATGATATTTACCACAAAAAGGACCGAAAACAACATCAGGCATAGCTGTGAGCATTGTTCGAACGAGCATATATGGAGCTAATGATATTGAACATCGTGAATCTTGAATTTGCAGATTGACATTAACCCAATCGGAGATATTATAACGTTGAATGATATATTCATAAACAATTAACAACGATTTGAGATTCGGAATAAATATGTCAATATCCGGAAACATCATCAGAATAGTTATGTTAGGTTTTTGCATCGATGTTGTAGTCGATCGAATGATTTTCCTTCGATCCAATGTTGCTGATGATGATAAGGGTAAAAATATAAAGATAAGCATTGAGATACTAAACAGAATAATCACTAATTTCGTCATCAGACACCATGTGCAATAATCATTTGAATCTAAAATAAACATTCATCGTCATTGAGCTCGAGAAATGAATGATTTGATTTGATTGCTTTTTTTTAAACAGAAATTCGAGGAGTTTCGAATGATTGTCGTCGTCGTCGTCGTCGTTTCAATGTCAAATAAATGCATGATTTTATATTCTCGCATTCTTTCGACTCACCTTTTAGCTTCTCATGTCAAGATTTGATGATGAGAAAGAAGCCTAGACTATGTGTGAAGACACTTAAACATACCGAGAAATAATCGGTAGAATTAAATTGTAAACGAATCAGACGACGACAATGATGAAGAAGAAGACAAGAAGTGAACAAATAATTCCAAGTATTTTGTATATAAAATTAAACGTTTCAATCTGTCAGACTACGAGTGCTGCTCACAATGGTGATTGACTAATGATGTTTCGAATAATGACGCTTTTTTTTTCTTCTTTTTCATCATCATTAATGACATATAACTGAGGAGAATATATTAAGATTTTTTTCTTCTTCTCTTTTGCTTTTTTTTCTTTATCATTTCCGTCTGTATTACGATTGCAGTTGTTATTCAATTGAGTTCAGTTATTAACTCACACATATGCTCAGAGTTAAACACGCGATATTTACCCCTTTAAAAAAGAAAGGAAACTAATTTACCGTCCGTTACTACGAGAGATAAAACTTGAAAGTCATTCTACTTCAGAATTTCTTATCGGAATTTTACTTCTAAAAGAAATTCAGCCGAATAGAGAATTTGTTTATTTTCCATTGAAATATCACGTTGTTCTTTTGCTCGACTTCTCGTTTGTAACACGTATAGAGAGACAGAAGAGAGAAAACAGTTTTTTAAAGTATACCCTCAAGCTCATGTAACTTCTTGATGCACAAATAATAAAGACAACTAGCATATTAATGAATATTTATCCTTATGTCTAGAAAAGAAAGTCGAAATATTTATGATGATTGATTCCTATCGAAATAACAACAAAATCAAAGAATCTTTTTCAGTGTATTTTTATAATGGCACGAGAAAAAAAAATGATTTAGTTCTTGATTTGCTCGAATAATGTTTGTACTTACCTCAACACCGGAAAACTTCTTTAGAATAGTTACCACCTACTGAGACTTGCTCTTTCCTGTTTCACATAGCACATGTAGTATATACACATTGGGAAAAGAGATGAAAGAGAGAGAGAGAGAGAAAAAGAAGAAGTTCAGCTGATTGATTGCTTTATACCAAGAGGGTTAAAAGCGTATGCTCCGATAAAAGTTGAGTTCCGACTGTGTATGGAAATATATTTTTCTATGTAAGAAGGACATCGAAGAGATTATTAATTGAAAGTCAAGTGAGATTAGTTTCGTGATTATAAAAACAAGTCTAATGTCACCACTCGATCAACGATAAACCGTGTGCATGCGGGAAAAAAAAACTCGACGTCAAAATGAAAATGATATTGCGAAAAAGGTTTTTCCGGGAAGATACGAAAGTCATTGAAGGATATCATTTGATTTGGCACTGCATATTGCCGCTATCGTTTCTCTCATCACAACAACAACAACAACGGCAAGGGACATTCCGAGAAAATTTATATCTATCGAAAAAAAAAGAAAGAATCGTAGTTTCCCTCCTTTTTCCGATCTATATTGTTGTCTCTTTTTTTTTCTTTATTATTCTTCTCTTTCTTCTTCTTCTTCTTCTTGTCTTTCTTCGCTCTTTTGCTTTCTTCTTTTCTAGAATCTGTTCTACACTACACAATGTGAGAGAGAGAGAAAAAAAAATATCCTTACATACACATATACACTCAAACTAATCAGTTTAGTCTAATCATGTGAAAACACTGCCGTTTGTGTTCAGAAAAGATTTTTTTGGAACGATCACGGACAAATACTACTTCATTTAGTTTCAATGTAGTTATTCGATAAACACGCTTCGTCGTCTTCGCCTTCTTCTTCTTGTTCTTGTCTCATTGACATTCGTTTAAGAACAAAACAAAAGAAACAAAAAACTCACCAATTTGACGAACAAAAGTTTTAATTTCTTCGTATGCCTTCTAAGTCTTTGAGAGCTTTGTCTCAACATCGAAGAAACAAACGACTTAATCTTTTATTAGAAAATGTGACTTACGTGTTGTTCTCAAAATCCATTAAAAACGAGAAAATAATAGAAAAAATAAATTACTTTTTATACATATATCAAAGTTATTCTTCGTTTGTTATGACTTTCACTTACGTTTTCAATTACATATAAATGTTTTTTCTATCAACCGCTATAAAAAAAAGAGGACTATTGTGTTGGTTTTTTTTCTTATTTAGCACGTTTTTTTTTAAAAATATGAATACTAACATACTTCTTCCTCTCTTTTATCTAACGAACCGTATATTTTCAATATGTCAAAAAGACTAAAAAAAGACAGCGTAAAGACAACAGTAAAATTATCTGATATTAGATGTCAAACGGAAATCAAACTAATAAAGATCTTATTCAATGTTTGCAGTTTGAACGTAATGAGAAGTGAAAAGGATAAACAAAAAATAAGCATCATCATTACGATGATCATTATCATTATCATCCTGATCATTACCATCATCACGCATGTTGTATTTTACATAACTGAATATAAGATTAGAATAGAAATCTACCGTGCGGAATGAAATTGTGCTAGCACATTGACGATAATCGAATACCCAAAGGAAAACCCTAGCTACTCAATTAACTGTCTTCTCACGCACGCTTCACAGAGCATCCGTCAATATCCTTCATCTATGTGTATAGGATGGATCGAATGTGCTTGTTTTCATACGAATGACAAATAGAGAAGTCAATTGCATATGCAGAACAGAAAATATAGATGATGATCAATTAGAATCGAAGACGGTTTGTTTTGTCTTCTGCTTTTTTTTCCTTATCTTCGCCGAAAATAATATATCAATATGGAATGCAAGTTACAACTGTCAACACGAAGAGTTCATTGGGATTTCAAAAACTATGCTGATGAGCATTAGACTTATTAGTTGTTTGCTTTCTCTTTTCTTTTGCTTATTTAGAATAATATATTTCTTAATTCTGGAAAGTCAAGTTTCGAATTACATGCAACTGAAATGTGTTTCGACAACTTGTTTTTTAGCATGTGTCCTTCTTTAGATGAAACGTGAGCCAACCACTGACATCCGTTTCTATCGTCATTGAATAATAAGAAATAAATAATCCAAGGACTTACATGCCGAAATATGTGTAATTGTGCGTACTCGCGCAAAATCTCATTCTATTTATCATGTTTTCAACTTAATGTGCCCATAATTTCAATTATAGAATTCATCGTTCGGAAAATAAACGATTCGTAATAATAGTAAACAAACGATTGAAATATTTCAAAATGAAGAAAACAGCGATCTAATCACAGAGATTTTTTTTCTTTGTTTGATTAAATGATTTATCGACTATTATTAATCCCGTATATT
>ERZ778024.1377-NODE-1377-length-29421-cov-53.837772_pt1 | contig 29421 bp, 34 predicted proteins | sample MGYA00375754_ERZ778024 | MGnify/ENA primary metagenome ERZ778024 (study PRJEB29350, sample SAMN05389827) | bioreactor metagenome | isolation source: Thiocyanate bioreactor | place: South Africa: University of Cape Town | collected 2014-02-18 ...
ATGGTATGGCCAACTGTTTAGCAATACAACTAAATCATGGTCATTCACATTTAAAGCTGGAATAGCTTTAGTAACTTTTGGTTTATTGCCATTGGTCACCAAAATTCCTATCGTAACTTCAAACAACAAGACAAATTCGAATTCTTCTGAAACAACAGATAATAAGAAAAAGTCTAAAGAGAAAATTATGTTGTTAATTGTTCTATACGATTTCGAATATATTTTAGACATCAAGGTGTTGAAGAAATATCAATAAAGAATCCGTTCGACAAGTTTAGCGTTTTTCACAACAGTCCTCTTGTAAAGATGTTTTATCATTTCGTAAGACAAAAACAGAGATTTGATAATTCATACCAATGAAATTGACTTTGATTTTCAGGTGGTTTACGTGTTTTTTCTTCTTGTATTCAGTTATATGATGTTATTTGAAATGAAATCTGGTGATAGGCCAATTCATGGGACAAAAATCTATGTTTGTATAACTGTTACAGCAATGCTATCAGAAGATATACGAAAAGTAAATTCACAACAATGAAACAAAAGAAGCTTTTTAACTTTCTTCGCAATTGTATAGTCTTACGTGTACTACAGTACTAACATGATGAAATGTTGGAATTCCAAAAGAGCCTTTGGAACATTTCTTTGTATAACACCGTATATTCTTTTCTATATTGGATTTATCATGCATATGAGATCAAATAATGATCCAACAATATTAACAAATGCTAAATATGATAACAATATTCTATGTTATTCAACTATCGTTTCGTCTAGGATCATACTTGCTATTGATCTTGAACTTTGGTATATATTTTCATTACGATTTGCCAGTGGAGTTAAACTTTTAGGTCCAAAACTAATCATGATTCGACACATGGTAAAAATTGTTACTGGTAGAAATCTTTCGCCGAAATCATTTCATTCAATATAGATGCGTGATCTCGTTGGTTTTATCTACTTAATATTCGTTTGTATTACTGCATATGGTGTTGTTTCACGTGCTCTGTTCTTATACAACACCATTGACTTTACTGCGAAAAGTGTTTTCTACGAAGTTTTCTATCGGCCATATTGGTTTTTATATTCGATTGTTGATCAAGAGATAACAGCACTCGATAGTCCGTTTTTTTTGTTTCTTAAATCAATTTATGAAACATCTTTTCTATGAAATTCTATAGATATCATTACATCAAATACTACAACAAGCAATGAAATAGCAGAAGCCACTGTAACTCAATCTACTCATTGCCGTATTTAAGTAATTACGAACAAATCTTATGATTTTAAAAAAAATAAAATTCTGATTTAGTTTCACTATTCAACGTATTGAAGATGAGAATGAATACCATTGGCGATATCAACGATATGAATTAATTCAAGAATATTTCGAAAAACCTATGTTTGCATATCCACCTCTTTCATTACTCGTTTACATTGTTTTATTTATTAAATTCTGCATAAATAAATATTCATTGCGAGTATTCAGTGAGTTTAACTAATAATCAGTAGTGATTCCATTTGATTGATGTATTCTTTTCAGAGAGAATTGCTACGAAAGATCTAGATCATGAATGGACTGAATTTGAAAGTGCAGCTACGTATCGATATGCACGAAAGGTTGTCGAAGAAAAATGTCGACAGAAATGTGAAATGAACGATTTATCGTAGGTTGAAATGATTTTATATACTACTGACTTTTTGTTGATTTATATAGTCATTCTGCTACGACAACAACAACTTCATCGGAATAATAAACATTTCATTTTTTATGATTTTGATTACGAAATAAAAGAAGTAATACGGTATTTTTAAGTTTAGTCGATGAATCATCTCATAATCGATAAGGTTGACTGACTCTTTCGCCTACCACCATCCCCCACCATCCCCTACCATAAATAAGACATATGACGACTTTGAATAAAAAAAATACGTTTCTTTAAGAGAAAAATGTCGTCTTCGTTTACTCAAACAACTTTATTTCTTGTTTTATTCATCGGTGGAATAATCTGCACTGCATCATCGAAAAGCAACACATGTGTCGTTAAAATCAACGATCGAGATGAATGTTTTCCATTTTTTTCAGTTCCTCAAAATTGTAAATCAGCAAAATTAAATCTATCTCAAACCTATGTTGCTAAATCATGTACTACAGCTAATCTTTTCTGGAATTATCCACAAAGTAATCTAACTTTAATCATCGAAACATTATACACACGAAAACATCAATCATATACTCTTCATTTTCCATATCAATTGGATCAGCAATTACAAAGTCTCTATCAAGTTTGTCCAGCTGGCACATTAACCAAACTTAAATCACAAAACGACACAATCAATGTCAAATCAGATGCCAACTATCAAGTTGTACTTAAACTCCAAGCATCTAAACTACAATTGTATGCTGTTATGATTGAATACAATGTTATTAAAAATTGAAAATATTTGATGTGAAAACAATGATTAGATCTTTTTGTTATAATCAGCTTTCAATAAAAATTGTGACAAAATCGAACTGATATTTTTTTCTTGTTATGTTTTGTTCTGAACATCAGAGAGAATCCAATATCTTCTTAAAAAGGTGAATTAAGCGAAAAATATCCCTATCACCTTTAAACACTGACAACTTTATGTTTCTTATGATCATAAGTGATTACCGCACCGCCTTAAACATATCCGCAAAAGAAAAATCATCATCTGATTTCGAACTACGAACGATATTTCGTTGTTCATGTTTTCGTTCGATTAATTTTTTAATTTCGAAAAATGTATTCGTGTCGATTGACACATCGATAGATTTCCGTCGAGAGTACGACAAGAAATGATTAGGTAAAATGTGTCACTTGTCTATCGTATCTCACCGAATATGATTGACAGTGAATGCATAATGATGATGCAACATGCGAGTACTAACACTGATTTCTTAATCATATAGACATTTTTCCACGATGGCACGAAAACGTGGAACAATTGAATCTCGAAGGTAATCTCTTCCGTTTCACATTGATGCATGACTTCGAACAGGAAAATCGTCCTAGCATGATTAGACCTTCTTAGTCGAAAAGAATCAATCAATAAACAGCAGGATATGTGTGTGTGTGTGCTGATTTCAATATTCGTGCGTATATATTTTGACCGTTTATCGCTTTTGCCGCTATCTCTCGCTCTTTGAACGTCAACAACGATCAATATACGTACGTATCTACGTTATGTATGCAATAAATTTGCCAAGCATGAAAATGTTTACAAAAAACAGATTTCGATATTTCGTTTTTTGTGTTTTTCTTTTTCAATTTTCGAAATGATTTTCGTTTCGTATGCATCATCAATATTCGTGTTTACGTAAATCTGTCGGCATTAAGTCAATCAATGCGAAGATTTTTCGTTCATTTCCGGATATTTGAATGTTTGATCTAAGGAGAAGGAAAAAAATCAACGAATAGGAAAGCAGAAGAGAAAAAGAAAGAAGAGAAGAGAAGAGCACAGAGTATTTGCTTTCATACATTGGGAAACAGAATCGAACGAAAGGAGAAGAAGAAATTTAGTTCAAATACGAAGCGTGTGAGTATCAAGTGTATCGTCTCTCCTATCGATTGCCAAACAATAGAAATCAACAAGTAAGTTTAAAGTTACATTGTTTTTTGCGTGAGACAATCAGACAAGTTCGATATTGTTATTCGAATTAGCAACTATGCTGATTTTCGTTCTGGTCTATCTCTTGAACTTTTATTTCTCTCTCAAATTTACACCTTGAACTATTTATCTATTCATAATTCATAGATTTTTAGTCATACTTGACATCTAGTGTCAATAGCTTGGCCTCCTCCGATCGTCTTAATTCGTTGTTGATGATCGATCAATGATCATCCCGTGACGAAATATCGACAGGATACCACTTGATAGTTTTATTTTATTTTATTTTCAAGTACACTACTAAGATTTCTTCTTCACTTTTTTTTAAATCAGATTTTTAACAGATTAATTCGAGGTTTATTCGTTTAGATTCCATCGGCACGTGTCTTTCTTATCGAACTATTTCGATATAACGATTTATTCGTTTTTTTTTCTAATATTTAATTGTTCATTCTTTTTCGTATCGGTTGGCAAGGGGATATTGGAGACAAGCAATTATCACCTATATCAGAAGGAGATCAACATTGAACAAAGCGAGGTGTGAAGGTAAAGACATAGATAAGGCAAAATTTGAGATCTCAATCTTTTATTTGAAATGCCTTCAGCTAATAAGATGATATTTTGTTCTTAATTAAAATTGAAAAGGTTAAGAACGGCCATCTGTCTAAATAGGATGCGTCTTAATTGAAAGTTCAATATGCACATTTTTTTTTCCGATAATTATTCGATGAGAGTCGGTGTACTTTTTGTATTTATTCGATTCGAAGAGGGGAGAATATTTCGCATAGTTTTTGTTCGAACGAATGATTCAATTGTATACCTTCGATCGATGACGTCAAATGCACACAGTAGGTAGACATTCTATGCGCTTCATCGGCCTTAGGCTATCGATTTTGTTTCTCCCTCTCTCTCTTGAACAAAATCTACACGTGTGTTTACTCATTAAGAAACAATGATGGGCAGTTTTGTGGTTAAACATTCGAGATTAGAAGTGATAGAGCTTCTCCACCCTTTATGTCTCTTGAGAATATGTGTGTCTAGGTGATCAGGCGCGGATTTTCTCTCTATTGAAAACAAAAAATTCGACAGCCATCGGGCATAGACATTGTAAATACCTTTGAATGCTGAGTAATTCTAATTTGTTTTGTTGATGATAATGATGATTTCATAATCGTTAACCGTTAGAAAGTACGTGTGGCATACGCCCATTCATTTCGATTGCAAGAGCAAGACTCTTGAACGAAAAACATCAAACGAAACACCAATTGACACAATAGGAGGTGACATCATCGATGATTGTTGTCGTTAAGATACAAGAAAACACGAAAGAGGACATAATTGAAAGGTAGAAATCATCACAGAAACCATCTTTTCCTCTCTCTCTCTCTGACTAATTCATGATTAACGAGCACATTGTTAACTGATAGTATCAAAACTGAAAACAGACAATAGATTTAAGGTGTGAAAATTAACGATTCAAATTTATACGTATGTGTATAAGCTTGTTCGATCTGTTACGCTCTTAATCATTAAGTCGATTTCGATGAACAAACGTGTAGAAGAAGAAGAAAAACATGTATCAATTCTAAGTAAGTTTTGATGTTGTAATTCCTATGTACATATGCATCGAAAGAGATAGATCGACTAATATTGTTGATAGTTTATGTAACATGTCTTCTTTGGATTAACTTCTTTCATCAAGTGTTATTTATCTATGCACAAAAGAGAAACAAGCAATGAAAATGCCTTTCGAATCACAAAAAAAAAACAGAAACGATCATATCCAGAGCATAGAAACAAAGAAAATGACCTCCTACTGTTTGAAAACTGCGCATCTAATTGCGTAATCATATTAGGATCAGAAAACATGTTTTATTCTTGCTTAGATAGATTGATCTCATCTCATCTGTTTCAAAAGTTAGAAATGTATATATATAAATCTATATCTAAACATTCAATGTCTGGCAAATTGCAGAAACGAAATTTAAATTCCATTCCTGGATAATTTCGACTCGAAGTAAGAAGAAGAACAAGACAAATGTCTGTATATTTGACACAGATGTGAGAATTTGTTCTCGGTGTTGATAGTTGCTACTAGAAAATAACAACATTTGCTTGTTAATGCTTAATTCAAGTGGATGTTGTTCGCTATGCACACTTACGTACGACATTTCTTATCCGTCATTGTCTGCTAGCAGATTCATGTGAGACAGTTCTCTCGTTTTTCTCTTTCGACAAAAAGAAATTGATTACATCAGCACGCACATCAAATAGATTTTTGTTGTTTTCAGCAAGGTTCAACTGTCTTTCGGTTGAACAATCTTTTCTATTGTTATTTGTCTTTTTTCATCAATTTAAATTGACATTGACTCGCTAACAATACAAGCATGAAATAACTTTGTTTGTTCTCAATGTCGCTTTGAGATGTTTGATCGACATCTTTATTTTCGTAGTGTAATCGATTCGATGTATAGATTTATTTTAATGAATGTTTTTTCGACGTGTTCATTCGCTGACACAGTTGTCTTGTTTGACAATTCGAATTCTCACTTTTTCTTCTCTCTTCTCTTTGCTTTTTCTCAGCTCAACGAAAAGAGCATGAGAAGAAAATTCGATTGTTCAACCTGGATGAGATAATCTCGTCACTTAGACATTTCTTTCATACGGAATTCAGTCAGAAGACGACGACAACGAATTCAAATAGACTTAACATACCTCAGCTTTTCTTGTTTTTCGAAGAACTATTTCGATAGTTTAGAAAAACACGACTGTTTAAAGTTCATTCGTATCGATTTTCGATTAAGTGGGTAAGAACTCATTGAGATATTTTCTTTTCACACTTGATGTAATTCGATCATTTGACTATTTACTTGTTTCTTTTGACTTTCGTATTTGTCCTATTTAACTTGAAACTTTATCATTAGTCGAAAATGTTAACGAACGGCAGGTGATTTATTTCCACTCGTTTGATTTTCGTCTCATCGACGGAGATTTCTCATTTCCGTACGAATAAATCGTCGTCGTCGTTTTTCGTTTCATTTCAACTGACCGTTGAGTATCATCAATTATTGACAATAGTTTGATTTTGTCGGACATGCGCGTCTCACTTGATTAGAACTGAAGAATACTCAACGTCATCTGTTCTCTCTCATCATTGAATATCAAACAAAACGTTGACTGTTTATTATTCGGCATTTTCTTTTTCGTTTATCAACAAGATATAAACATCGTGATTAAAAAAATTTATCATTTTTTTTCTCCGTAGCTTTCATAATGAAACGTTTCCGTTGATCGAAAACTAATGATTAACGTTAGTCTGTCGATCATTGCATCATTGTTAATCCCCTATTTTACCTTCGCATTGATTTTCTCTTTCTCCCCAATGAACACTATTGGTGTCCGTTGACAAAATATCATTACAATCGTTATGGTTGTCCTACGATGTCAATCAGTCTGTCTGTTTAACATGATTATAGGGGGTTAGAATATCATTGATCGAAATCGTATATAAATCGAGTTGATTTCTTCATTCGATTACAATCAGAAAATGCGAACAAAACAACTAATCCGTCTTGTTTTTTACTCTGTTTTAGACAAGATATTGCTCAATTGTCAATATGAATGATGAAAATCTTCTAATCAATTCGATCTCATCGAATAAACGGTCATTGACTGAACATTTTGTTGATTATGTTAAGAAAAGCAAATGTATTTCATCGAAAGATTCATCGTCTCGAGGTATGCAAAGAGAAAAAAAAATCATTTTCACGGATAATGATAACAATCAATTGTTTTGCTCATTTGTTCCAGGTTCATTATGCATTGCATATTCAATCTCAAGCGATGATCACACTAAAACTTCAATTTTAACATTACACGGTAAGAATTTTGTTTAGACTAGACTAATTAGGAGAGAACCTACACGTTTTGTTTATGTTTTAGTGATAAGAGCCAGAGATTTGTCATTTGAACATCCGGAAAGTCATTTATTAAATACGTTCGTTAAAGTCAAATACTGTCATTATGAAAAATGTTCGGAAATTATTCGTCGAACGAATTCACCGGTCTTCGATGAGAAATTTTCAATGTAAGAAAATCAGAAAACGAAGAAGAAGAGAAAAAAACAAGATAATTATCGATTTATTTTAGACCAATTGAAAGCAATGAATCGAAGCGCTTGACAATCTCTGTTTATAATCAATCGATAAAAAACAAAACGTAAGTTCAAACGAGCCTTATTATAACAAGTTGAATCCGTGTGAAAACACTAATCGAATCCGTAGAAAATGTGTAAACGAAGAAGAAGATTTCCTATCTTTTTTCTCCTGTTCACAAGTGCGAGTCTGACGAATAGAATAGACTATCCAGGGAAAGAAAAAGAAGAAGAAGAAGAAAAACAGTCTATCTCTTTTGCGTTCGATCGTATATATAAACATATTTCGTCACTTTCTAACTGTGTGTTTGTCTTTTTTTTTTCAAGAGGTGATTTAATCGGATGCATGTCATTTAATATGAAAACTCTTCTTAAAACAACGAAGGTATGAACAAAAAACAATTTTCAATTGTGAGATATCGGTGTTTTTCTATAGACTTCATCGAAATGTAAATGGTATTGTCTATTACCGGAATCCATTGGCCGACATAAACGTGTGCCTTTCAATGCCGAAAAACGACGAACTTTACATTCGATTAATAATGGAATTATTTTAAATGTAAAATTTCGGGAAAATCTTTGGGCTTTTCTTAAAGAAAGTTTTCGTTGATTTTTTAGGTTGAAATTACAAATCGAGATGATATTCATTTCGCGTCGGGTTATCCGTGTACAGTTAGTGAAGTCCGATCGGAATTCAAATGTTCGTCATCGACTCGACCGATGCCGGGTGATGTTCTCCTTCAAGTCAACGAAATCAATGTCTCACGAACACAAGCCAAAGCTGTACATAAACTAATGAAAAACCTCCCATTACCAATTAATCTTCAATTATATCGTCGAAATCTTCCTCCGCACTCATCGACAAATACAACAGCAACGACAACAACAGTTAAAATCGATAAAATCGTGTTGAATTCCGTTGATCAACATCAACCATTGAGTTCGAATTTGTTTTCGAAGATCTCCGAACATAATTACACATTCAGTGAAACCTACGCCGATCGTGGCTTCTGTTCGTCGGACAAACAATCGACGAATTACGATCGAATCTTTCCTCACGAACAATCCTTACTCATGTCGCCGATTCAACATAAAATCTCCGAGCAAAGCGACGAAAGCGAATCAGGCGTTGGCTCCGAAAGCAATCCGTACTCCGACGGCGAGCTCGTGTCGGAAATTTACGAACGTGAAGCTTTGCATTTAATCGAAATCGAAAAAGATTTCATCACACAACTCGAACTCGGCGTTCAACTCTATTCGCGACCATTGAAACACTATCTCATTTCCTCAACAGAACATGCAAAATTATTTCAAAATATCGAGAAAATTTTAGCCATATCACGGTATCAATTGAATCGTTTACACGCCCTATCCGATCGAACAATCATCAATCATATTGGACAGATTTTTCACGAGAAAGTTCAATTGATTTGCGAAGCTTTCTCGAGATACATTTCGGGCTATGCCGATGCGTGTCAACAATTGAAACAATTGAATAAATGCGCTAGTTTTCAACGGTTTATTCATGGCAATCAATCGAAATTTTCTCTCGAACAGTTCCTTCAAATTCCACTCGATCACATTGAAAATCTCGCCAATCAATTGGATATTCTTTGTAGTATTTGCGAAAATGGCAACGATGCTAATTATCTTTTGCATGTTCTCAAAGAACTTCGGCAATGTTCATTGAATCAAGAAATCATTTCGACTAGTCAACATCATTGTACAACAACGATGACATTGAACAGTGCTAGTGGAATGACAACATTGCAAACAGAAGACGAGCAAATTCTCGATCTACAAAGTCGACTTCAATTCGCACAAGATATTCAAGTAAAATTTCGAATATCAAAAATACAATTTGTGATTTATGTCTTCTGTTTTCTTTAGCCGATTGTTCTAACCGGTCGAAATCGTCATGTGATTTTCTCGGGTCAACTTTTGTTACAACAGGAAAATAAAACTTCTATCGAAACATGGGCAATTCTTTTAAATGATATGCTCCTATTCACACAACGAAATCCCATGGATACGAATCTTACACTCATCAGCGAACCGATTCTGTTGACAAATATCGTCGATTTTCGATCGAGTAATGAACGTGAAGATGCATTGATGTTTGTTTGTAATAAACCAAATGTTCCTTATAAAATCCGTTATCCAAATAAATGCCTTCAATGTGCGTGGCAAACGATTCTCGAGCAACGTCTTAAAACTTGGCAACGCTCGCTTCACGATGAATCTTCGTCGGCCGATTCCGATCTCGAATAAATGAAACATATTAATATTATTATTATAACAAAAAAAAACGTGTCGAATTTTTTTTTCTTTTGTTTTCTTCTCCTTCCCTAATTCTTCCAAAGCCATGTTGTTTTTTTTCTTCTTTTCGAAAAGAATTTTTTTTGGGTCTGTTTATCTAAATCTGAACGATATTTTATTTGTATGATTCCTTGTTATTAATCTTTTTTTCTTCTCCTGTCCATATTATTCCTCCTTACTCGTCTCGTTCGTTCGTTCGTTCGTTTCGTGTTGTTTTTTCTGTTCATACTTAATGGAAAAGAGTAGAAGATACTATGATGAAGAGAATTAATTTATTATTTTCTGTTTTCTTTTTGTGATGAAAATTCTTGTTGGATGATAGAGAAAAAAACACAAATAAATCAATTGAAAATTTGTTTTCTTTTAATAATTGAACAACCAACCAAACTGAATCTTTTGCAATGACGTCATAAGGAGATAATTGATATGTTCGTATTTCAATGTTTGACAATGAAAAATGAATTCGTAATTGCAAATATATAATATGTATATATGTATTAAAGAATAGGTTATGCTGTTTTTGTTTAAATATACCATAAAAGAAGACGTACGTCATCGTGACATAAACGATATGAAAGATCTGAGAGATGAAAAAAAGAAACAAAAATGAAAAAAGTTAGATAGTGAATGAAGAGAGAAACAAAATGTATGAGAAAAAGAATAACAAACAAAAGAGAGCCTTGTTTTTTTTTGGCGAACGAGAAAAGGAAAACAGAATGTTTAACTGTTATCGCGAAGTTTGCTTTTTGAATTCGAATTGGAACGCAATTGCCTTTGCTGTTGTTGTTGTTGTTGCTGTTGTAGATTCGTCGGTGTGCTTTGTCGAGGACGATAATCCAGTTTATACCCATCTAACAAATATAACAAAGAAAAAACAACGTTTTTTGTTTTCGAATTAATTTTTTGTTTGAATGTTCAATACCTCGAGTATTATGCGAATAATTCGAATCGGACAAGTACTGTTCAGGACAGGCAAAAGCTAAATGTCCAATATCTCCGCATGTGTAACAAGCTTTCTGTAGATTATGTTGTTGCCGTGATTGTTGTTGATGATGAGAATAGGATGATTGTGATTGTCGTTGTTGATGTGAATGCGATGGATTTTGTTGATATTGATGTGTATCGGATGTGTAGTGTTGTCGATGACGATAATGAGATTGTTGATGACGAGAAACAGTCGATGAGGCTGATGATGAGGGCGGATGATGATGATGGTGATGATAGGTTGGTACGTTCGGTTCCGGCGGAGTATTTGTACCGTTTGATTGAGTGTTCGAACGAGAATTTGATAATGATCCTTGTGGATTATTGGCGACGAAACCAGCGGCTGATGGGTTGTTGGTGTTGACGGCAGCAGCTGCTGCTACGGCAGCCATATTTGGAGCGAATAATCGCATGAATTCAGGTGTTGCTGATGGAAAACCTGGCGGAATGGCTATTGGAAATATACAAGGTTCAACTGGATTGTAAAGGAATGAATGTGCAGTCAATAGAGGTACGTGATGTTGATTCGGTGGTGGACAATTTGCAGAAGTTGCTGTTGCTGCTGCTGCTGCTGTTGTTGATGATGACGATGTCGGTAGTGGTGGTGGCGGTGGTGCTGGAAGTGCAGGAGGTAGAGATGATGTTGTTGTTGAAGGCATACTCGCACTGGTTCCTGATTTAGGTAATTTCGGACTTGGACTTGGTGAAGTTGACGAACGAACACCGGTATAATTGATGAGAATCTGTTCATATTGATTTCGATCGAAACCAGGTGGTGGTGTACGAGATGATTGCCTTTGTTGAACAACGGTCATCAATGCTGCATCAAGTAAGGGTGGTAACGATGATGATAAGGGCGGTGATGTTGTTGATGATGATGGTACAGGAATTTGTACAAACGTACATGGAGATCGCGTAACTTTTGCATTAGTATTGTTTAAATGAACACTCATTGGTCTAGAATTAAAAATAGAAAAATCATTAAGAAAAAAAAAGACGAGTATTTTTTACTTTAAATCATCTAATGCATTGCAAAGTAATTGAGCCGTACTTGGATTCAATCCATCAGCAATTAAATCACTCGGGGTTAATTTGGCCAACTAAGAAAATATCAAAATTTAAATGTTAGAGAAAGCAAAGCAAAATAGTTGTACTTCTTCCATCGAATATCTTCGTAGAAAATCTTGATGTTCGGCAAGAATAAAACCTGGTCCAGGTATTCGATCTGTTTGCGTTTCTTCACATCGAACTTCGAGACCTGTTTGGGTCCCATTATGCGTTGGCACGGTTGAACGAGCTTGTTTAGCTACATCCAATTGTTGTTTTGATTTGTTCATATTCACTGATAATTTCGGTGAGCATAATGTTTTACTATCTGAATCCGATTGTTGTTGAATCGGTAGTTCGCATTCTAAAACGTCAAAATACAAATTGCAATAATCGAAATCATAGATGTAAACGAACGAAGTGGAGTAAGTCCGTTCGAATACGATGGTGATGATGGTAATGATTCTTCAAATGCGTTATTAGCATTGAATAAACGTTGTTTTGAATCGATGAGTTTCAAGGATGAATTGAAAAATTTTGCCAATGTCGAAATTGTTGAAATATACGATGAAAAATAAACAAGATGTCTAGACAAAAAAAAACAGCAAATCTCATAGAGAGAGAGAGTAAAACAAACAACATACGCCAAATAAACTCCAATATTCTTTTTCATTAATTCGATATCGGGCTCGTTTGTTGAACCAATATCACGTAAATAACCTGAGATATTCATCAAACGTTCCAATCGAACATCATCATGATAAACAATATTCGATAACTAGAAAAGAAAACTTGCTTTTCAAATGAAATTTCTACGATTTATACGGTACTTGTAAATGAAATAATCGAATGTCATTCGGTGTTTTCCAAGTCAATGTCGAATTATTATCTGACCAATCCGCTTTAATCAAAACTCTCATCGATGTCGAATCGGTATCGAAATTCACTGCTGCTAATCGAGTTAAAAGAGCTAGAAAATCGAGTTCATATTTGACTTTAGAGAAAAAACTAATCCCGAAATCTCTTTTTACGTGATGCATGTACACTCAATGCGTTTGCATTGTGCATAGCCGATGATGATGATGCAAATAGATAGTGTCCTAAACAATTGGTTTCATCAAGTGTATCGTCATCGTCGATATTATTATTGTTGTTTGTTGTCGGTTGATGAACCGTATGTAAAAGTTTCATTTTTCGTTGACGTTTTTCTAGTTCTTTGAATATTTGTGACATTTGTGTACGCATATCGAAACTAAATGCCGGATGATTTGATGCGAGACAAAAGATAATGAGAATTTCATCCATTGTTCGTTCATCGAGATCATCACGTTCGAGAAGAATATCGACAAGTTTAACGCTTTCACTCGTTTTCAAACGACGATAGATTCGAATTGCACACGCACGATTTTTAGCCCAGAGAAGAGCTAAATGAAAATATCGAGATCATTAATTGGTTTACATTTTTCGATTTATTGATTTACCAATATCAACAATTGCATGTGCACGAGCGAATTGATCAGTGAGATCTAATTTTTCGTCGGTCGATGATGTTGGTGTTTCTGCTTGCGAAGTTGTTTGATCGTTTGTACTCGAGATAGATGAAGCTGATGATGATGGAACGGTTTGATTGCTTATATGATTCGTTTTCTGTTCAGCATGATATAAATATTCATAATCTTTACGAGCTATTTCTTCTAGACATGTGCCGAGATAACGTAATTCTAATGGTTGACATAGATGAAGTAAACCGTAGAGGAATTCGATACGTTTAGCTCCACTTAAATGATTAAAATAACGGTGAATTTCTTCTTGATTTAACATCAATTGTTTGTTTGTTTATTTGGTTTATGTGTGTGACAATTGAAATAGTTGATTTAATTCGAATTGTTTGTCGTACTACAACATTCTTTGATTAGTGGTCGACGAACATAGTCTGAATAAATAGAATAAAATAATATTTGAATCAGATTGGATAGGGTAAGGACGAAATTTCGATGGATATCAGCTAGTAATATTAAAGAATGAAGAAAAAAAAACAGTCTGATTGTACCTCGATATCAACCAGGTTCGACTTTTATCCTATGAATCCATCCTCTTCTATCTATTCACACTATCGTTTATTCTCAACCGAAAACATCTAGTCAAGACTTATATTGTCTATGTACATACATACATACATATATATCCATATATTCGTCTACAAAACAGATAGTTTAGCAATAGATCCAATAAATTAATGTAATTCATAGATGTCATTAAACGACAAACTTGTACAGTTCGTTCTTTATCCTAACGGAAGCACTCTGGGATTATGTTTTGTCTATTCTCTCGTTTCTTTTCATTGCGATATAAAAACACACTCATGGATCAATGATATTGGTTCTGTGTTTTTTTTGTGTGTGTGTCTATCAATCGATGATATAGAAAAAAGAAACAATGCATCGATTTCGAAAACTAATGAATGTAAGTTTATTTCGTTGAAAAAACACGATCAACCACACTTGATTGAATAGAGTAAAAAACTGAACCTATGGATTTGTCTGATTTCTGTATTGATTGCTTTGGGGTTGATTACTGCTATTATTTTATTACTTTGGCAGTTGGAATCTTTGAGTAATCATACGAATTTTACTTGTCCACCAAATCCATGTCCTTCGTCTACTGATTCAACGAAACCGAATGACATGAACAATTCGACGACTAACATTTTCATTGGTACAACTCATACATTTGCTTCCGAATCCACTTTTGCAGATACGAATTCAACTATAAAAAAACGAACTTATAGAGAATCGTGCGATGAACTGTTCGATTGTTATGTTGAATATGGTTTATTATGTGTGTACGGATGGAATCAAACGAAAAGTTGCCTCTGCGAAGGATCACATTATTGGTCAGCTCAACGGAATAAATGCCGTAAATTGATAAAAGAAACCAATTGATTTTTTCTCTTGATTTTTCAGTTCGTAAAGGTGAAATCAATGATTCATGTGACACTGATTATCAATGTCATCGAGAGATCGGTCTCGTTTGTGATAAACCACCAGGTGCAACAACAAAAATATGCGTATATTTATTTCTTTTCAAATCGTCAGCTCACTTCTTCGAACTCATTTAGATATGTGCTGCAAATCTCTACTGGGCAAAAGATTCCAATTGTGGTCAAACATCTCTGCAGCGTATTGTCGATTGTACAAATGAGAATTATGCAACAACATGCTTCGTTCTCGATTCGAATGATATCTATCATTCGTTGACAATTCGATCGATAACAGAAAACGAATTGTCATTCGATTGGTTTCTTGTCGATAATCGAATTCTACAAGAATTACCACAGTTTAGTTGTGCTTTCAAGTAAATTTCTTCATGTCATTTTGTATTTTCTTTTGAAAGCTTTTATTCGATTTCGTAGTAACGAAACAAAATACTGTTTCGGTTTGGATGCACTCGATTCTCAACATCCATTAAAACTCGCTCAATTTACACGCAAAGGATTTCATAATATCGAAGACATGGGCAGTAGTAACCGAGGCACAGCTTTTGCCTTAACCAATCTCAATAATGTCAGTGTCTATGTTCGAAATGTCCAAAACACTCTCTATCGTCATTTGATTGTCAATGATGACATTTTACCTGCGCATGATATCGCTCCATTATTAACAGGTGATCCGATTTGTTATATTCAAGAACTTGAAACAAGTCGACAGACATTTTGTTTTGCACGAAATTCTGCAAATCGTCTAACAGAATTTACCGAATTATCGATTTATGCATGGCGAGCAACTCAATTAGGTACGGCAAATGATCGAATTCGCGATGAAACAGCACCGACATGCAGTTATGTTGGACAAAAACATCGTTATTGTTTTGCAATTTTTGAAAACGGACAAATCTATCGTATTCTCTTCAATTCAAATGCTTGGAGTTCGTGGCAAACAATCGGTAGTCAACAATTTCTCACTCAACCAGTTTTTATCACATCGAAAACATTGAATGATTCAAGTTCTGATCAAACATGTTATTTAATAGCTATTGATACGAATAACGATCTGCAATTATCGATGAATGAAAATTGCGCACAGACAGATAGTTTTAGCCAATGGACATTGTTGAAAACGAATTTAAAATTCAAACAATTTGATAAAATTTTTCGATTACGTGATGGAAATGTTGGTGTTTTAGGTATTGATAGTTCTAATCGACCTTATTTTATCTATCTAAATCCTAAAACACACGATTTCACATCACCACATTCGACATTTACAATAAAACCGCTTCAATTTCGTCCGTAATATTCTACTTTTATAATAAATAAATTGTGCCTCTTTCGAACTGGCGCGCAGAGAATTTAATTGATCGAATGTCTGATGAACGTATCGGCAAGTGTTGCTCATAATCTCTAATTTGTTTTTTTTTCTAAATCGAGAATATTCTAATTCGTAGGCATAGAAAGAGCATTGCCAATGTTATTGTTAGGTACTGGCTGTATTTCTGTTAGTGCTATTGTTTTTGGCATTCTATGCGTACGAATGATTCGATCACGACGTTTGCTTGATTTTCACTCTCGTGAAAACAGCGAAAAACCAACTGCATATCAATTCCATAACATTCAGAATACAAATCAAAGTGCAGCAATACATCTCTCAACGAGAACAATGCCAATCGTATTTGATTCGACATTTAAAATCCATCCGCATCATCCATTTTCTACAAAACATATTCTTCAATTGTAAATTTTTTGTTTTCTTCTCGTTTTTATTTTTGCTGAACATCACCGTTTCAAATCTATGAATATCGAACAAACGATTGTTCATATTCATATTGAAATCGATGATTCAAAAGAAAAAGAGAAACATAACCAAACGATAAAAACCACTATAAAAAAAACAAACGAAGGAAAGAAATCGAACATCACTGTTCAAGATCACAGGCTGTTAAAACACGGTCCGAAGGCATACGTGGATAAGCAGTTTTATATATAGATGCACCGAACCAATTTTCTAATGATGTTGGAAACGACGATTTATCGACGGAATGATCATCGAAGAATGATAATGAGTCGCCGGTTTGTTGAGTTGCTAAATGAGAAACACGTTTGTTAGAGAAACAAGTTTGGAAAATCGATTTACGTGATGGTGGTGCTGAGTAAAAACTTTGTTCATCATCGTCCTTTTGAATTCGAGGCATAGCCGGTGTGCCCGGTGTTTGCGTAATCGATGAGCCTCTCAAATGTTCATTTAATAATTGAGTTAAAAGATCCTTTTGTGTTTGTTCGGATGAAGAAAACCAATCGAATGATTTCGTTTTTTGCGGTGTCGATGGTGTACAGAATGCGGAGAGACCTGGTTGAAAACGTTTTGTTTTCGGTGTTTGAGGAAATTGATTTCTAAATCGAACAAAAAAAAACAATTTCCACAAAGAAAACCAATTGAAACTGATGCACATACTCTTGAACACGCTGAGCTTCGAATAAACGTTGTAAAATAGGAATCGTATTTGTTTCATCGGCGATTTTCCCTTCGACAGCAGTCGGTTGATAGGTTGTCAGAAGAGATTTGATTTGATTGGTGTATATTTCACATTGGTTTGGATTTTGTCTTTGATAAGGCAATGAAGGTTGCGGTGGTAAATGATGACGAGATGAATGTGTTTGAACTTGAGCATGGCTGTAGTCATCAACCCAAACAGATGATGATGATAGTGCCGATGATGTTGTTGCTGGTGTTTGATGACGTGTAGCAACCGATGTGAGAGCGGCCACTTGTTGGGGTGTTAACGGATCTTTTGGACGACGATTTTTCACTTTCTGAATGATTTTGAAATCGAAAGATATAGACAAAAAAAATAAATATATATTTACTTCGATCACAATTGGATCAGAAAAATCGTATTTGTGTACTCTGCGTGGTTTTATTGGTGCTTCACGCATATTGTACGATTCCAAATCAAAATTACCAGCTTTTTCTACTAACATTCGGTCGAGATCGATAAAATGTTGTTCACTAAGATTAAACGAAGATATTTGTTGAAGAAAAAAAAAAGGCACACAATCATTAGTAGATTAATTACTCCAAGAAACGTTCTTCAACAAGATGAGAAGGAAATATTGTTACTTCTGGTGGTGGTCGTAAAGATAAAAGTGTAGACTAAACAAAATACGAAATCATCGAACTTTTTTTTCTTAAAGAAAAAGATGAAGATTTTCACAAACAGTTGTATAACGATGTGGCATACGAGCATAATTTGTCGTTGCTGTATGTGGTGTAGTTGGAGTTCGAGTAATTGTCGATGTTGCAGACAAAGGGGTTGGCAAAAGTGATAGTGAATAGGATGCATTCGATTTTGATTGAAAATCTGTATGCATATCTCTTCGAATGTTACCGAACAACATGATTCTAATGAGAGGAAATGTAAAACAATGAATTTATTTATCGACGAGAATATATTTTCGAACGAACGGTCGAACGAATGGATAAACAAGTTAGAAAAGTGAATATATAACACGTGTGACTGGATTTCTCTTTTCGTTCTTAATCATTATCTATGGAAACAATAGACCAAAATAAGAAAGTCATTATTTTTGAACAAAAAACTCATTCTGAACATTTTCATTAAATAAAAATCCTACGACATTAATCAATAAAAAAAATACTTTCGAAATTAGATCATATGATATACAGAACAAATTTTAACGGAGGATTCTTTTATCTTTTCGAATGGTTCTTGTCCATAGACCAATCGAAATCCGCTTGTTGGCGATACATTTCGGAAATTTCCTAGTCCAAATGCGTATATATAATGAAAGCTAAGAACTATAAAAATTTACTTTCAAGAGTGACAATATCTCGTTAATCCTGAATAGAAGATCATCGATTTGAGACTACTTTAAAATGCTTGAGAGTGAAATATCATCAGTTCTCGATTTTGTAAGTTAGAGTTTGAAAAAGCGTTCTTTCAACAACACCAAAAAAATTTCTCAAAATGTTAGAAGCATTGCCGACCACTGTATATTTTTCTGAAAAAGATTTATTCAGCTGCCCATATAAAAATTTCAAAAATTTTTAGATGGGTGCTATGTTCTCTTTTCCAATCATTAATATTTGCAAAGGTGATTTGATCTCACAAACAGTAAGTTATCTTTATTCTGTTTGATTATTTACATTATTGGTTATTTCAGACTGATGCTATTGTTGTTTGCTCAGATTCACTATATTTATTTGAGCATATATGTAAAGCTGGCGGTGATACTTTCAAAAAATCAGTTGATGAAGAATTGAAGAACAATCATAATTCGCCAGTTATCTCTATTAAGGCTCAAGGAACAATTTGTTCGAAATTTGTCTATTTTCTTCGATGGAAACCAAGTAAAAATACATCAGTTTTAGTTGAATCTCTTAAAAAATTCGTTCGCGATGCTATTCAAATGGCAGTCACCCATAAGCATAAAACTATTGCATTTCCTGCTATTGGTTGTGGATATCATCGATGTCCTATTGATTGTGTTGCTGAAACAATGATTAAAGAAGCTGCACATCTATCTAAATGCTATGGTATTTCAGTTTCATTTATTATTCTATCAGAGAAAACAGATATGTATAATGAGTTTGAAAAACAAATGAAGTGTTTAATAACTAATTCAGAATTAAATCCCTATACGATTCCTTCGACTTGGGAAAAATCCTCTGAAAATAAAATGCGTATTCAATTATCAACCGCATCGAATGAATACAAAACTGTTCTAACTGGTTTTGAACAAACGATGAAAACTAAGTGTACTCAAATTATTCGTATTGAACGTATTCAAAATAAATCGTGGTATATCCAGTATATAGCTCATAAACAGAATTTCAAAGAACGTCTCAATAAAGATACAGAAAAAATTCTCTATCATGGTTGTCCTGGACATGTCGTAGACTCGATTATTCAAAGATGTTTTGATCGAAGCTTTGCAGGAACACATGGTAAATCCTATCCGTATTTCTTTTACTTACAAATTACATGGAAATTATTTATGATTTTCTAGGAAAAGTATACGGTGCTGGCGCATATTTTTCAGCAAATGCATTATTCAGTCATGATTATGCAAAAGAAAATTCAAACGGAGAAAGAAATATGTTTATTTCGCGAGTATTAATCGGAGAAACAACACAGGGTACAAGTTCAATGAAAACACCACCTCCAGGATTCGATTCAACAACAGATGGAAATCATATATTCGTTACATATCATGATGCACAAGCCTATGCCGAATATCTCATAACGTATAAATAATAGCAACTAAAAAACGATTGTTATTTTTTTAAATTTGTATCAAAGTCAAATACGAAATATATATTTATAGTTGTTGTTTTTCTTTAAATTATTGTATAAAAGCAAAAGTGAAAAAAATCTTGATAAAAAATAGTGCACAAAATATAAAAACAAAGAAAAAGGTCACTGGGATTATTCATGATGATGATGATGTTGAGAATTTCGTTAGAGTACAGTTGGCACAAGATAAGCAGAAGGTGATGTTCCCGCAAGTTTATGTCGATTCCAATAATTTTCCGGGAAGATTTTGCCTATTTCAGTTTCATTATTATGATACCAAGTATATTCCGGTTGTTCGACATTGTACGAACCATTTAGTTTCGGTAAATCGAATGATAAAGGTGGATCACGATCGAAACGTGTCAAACCAGGAAGACTAACTGTAACATTATCACCTAATTCATCAACACAAGGTTTCTCGTCAAGTCGTCGTGTTGGATCTAGAAGACAATGATAAGATGTTGGCATTGGCCGAAGAAGTGTGTAAGTTGTCGATACATGATCTTGATGAAGATCTGGCCGAGTTAGTACAGGCGGATCATCGATTAGATCAGCAGCTGTCGTTGGTAAACCGTATAATCTCGGTCCTTGTAAAGATGAAACTGGTGGTGGAAAAAGTCGAAGACGATGTTCACCTTCTAAACGATCTTGTTCCCATTCGAATATACCCGATTGATTAACAAACGGAACATGAGTATTTTTAAGATCCATTTTTACGAAAAGTTTTGTTTTTGTACGAAAATCGAAAAGTTAATTGTTGCTTTTAAAAATCGCCATTTTCCCTGTTTGAATCTAAGCAACGCCATTCTCGTTTCTCATTCGATATTCAATTCTAACCAACCATTTCACGTGTCTCATTTTCAAACAACGAGCGAACGAACGACAAATAAAATTTTACTCATTCAAGTGTACAGTTTTCTTTTTCGTCTTGAAATCGAAGGATGCCTTTATTGAGTAATCTATTATCTCAAGATATTCCACAACATTTCTATAAATTCCAAATACATGTCTATTCGGGTTTATACCTCATCGGTTTGATGGGCTTTTTCTATTTAACTTCGCCAATTGTCTGTCGTCGAACTTATTTATCTGAAAATGCTCTTTCACCTGGTCTTGTTTCAAGTGATTTATACATTACTGCCGATCATATTCGTCATATAATGACACAATTACGTTCAGGATACAAAAACAACAATATCTCCGATGTTATTCAAACAATGCTTATTGAAAATGGCATTGAAGCCTATAAACAAGATCCCGGACGGAATCTCACCGATCAATCCGAAGTAAATGTCTACGGTATCGTTCGTGGACCACGATTAGCATCAACTGAATCGATTATCCTCGTTGCTCCATTACAAGTTCGTCTTCAAACCAAAACATCCGATGTCAAACCAAATATCAATGGCATTGCTCATATATTAGCCATTGGTTTTGCACTTCATCATAAACCGTACATGGCCAAAGATATTATTCTTCTCTTTCCAACTGATCAAGAAATTGGCACACGTGCTTGGCTAGATGCTTATTATAATACTGATCCTCGTTCGCCAGCACTCGAAGCACATGCTGGTTCAATTCAAGCTGGTCTAGCCATTGAATTTCCTCATGAGAAATTCTATTCGATTGATCTACGACATAATGGTATCAATGGACAATTGCCAAATCTTGATTTAACAAATACAATTGTTCAATTATGTGATAAAAATTCGATTTCAACAACACTCTATAATGTCTATGTTGATCTATCAAATAATCAAGGTTTTACTGAGTATATCATTCGATCCATGCAAACATTAGCATTAAATGTATTCACATTAGCTACAGGTGTATCCGATGGTGTTCACGGACAATTTCTACATCATCGAATTGAAATGATAACATTATTCGGAAGTTTGGATAAACATCATGAATATCAAAATTCGCCGATTAGTGTTCGAGCAATTGATGATGTTATTGAAGGTTTTGTTCGTAGTTTAAATAATTTACTCGAACGATTTCATCAATCATTTTTCTTCTATCTTCAAATTAATCGTCGTCATTTCGTATCGATTGCAACCTACATGATTCCTTTGGGTTTAATCGTTCTTCCTGCATTAATTCGTTCACTTATTCTCTATTTATCATTTCTCACATCAAATCTTAATTCAACACAAGGTCGTTCAATGAAATTCTCAGTTAATTATTCATCGATTTTCATTGAAATCATTCAATGTATATTTATATCCTATGTTTTCACCTGGATACCATTGAAACTCTCCTATTTAACAATCTGTTTACTAACAATGCTCGTCAGTCCAATACTTTTATGTCCATTACGTTCAAATGAAAATCAATTTGATTATTATCAATTTATTCTTCTATTAGGTGGTTCGGCTATCTTAGGTTGTCTTTCATTGTTAAATTATTCATTAGCTTTTCTTGTTGCTTGCTTTCTCATGCCGTGCTATTTCCTAGCCGGCATTTCGAAATTTGATCATTGGGCAGTTAAATATTTCTGTCGATTATTATTCATTGTCTTTCTTAATCCAATAATTTTTCTCGCTTTGTATCATTACTTGACGCGTTTAGTGTCGATTGGTAAATTCGTTATTCCAAATTTATCAAAATTTAACAATGATTTAGACGCATATTTTTCATCCTATCGATTATTTAATACGTGGACTGTTGATGTTATCTGTTTGACAGTTGTACCAATATGGTTTTTACTCTATCGATCAACATTTTGGCTTCGATCTAATTAACTGAAAACAATAAAGAAAAAAAAACGCAATAGATTTCACTGTGTCTTCTTTTTTTTTTCTCTTCATTTGTCTGTTCAAATAAATCTTTTGACATTGATATTAAAATGACGATGAATGTTTCTTTGTCATCATTTAAACGAGCATAATAATTTAAATACTATTCGAAGCGAATTGACACAGTTGAATGTATAAAAGAATAAATGTCAACAGTTTGTCGATGTTTAGAAATACGTGATGAAAAATCAAATTATTTGCAGACAATTTTGTTTGACGAAGGTGTTGTTTTGGGATTTTATCCATTTCAAAATCATTGTTGGCTTCTAAGAAGTTCCACTGCAGAATATTATGAATACTATTGTGAATACAATTGTTATGATTTTATTTTTTGCAATTTGAAATAAAATAAATATTTAAAAATTCATTTCTATACATAAGGTCTAGTTGCTATTGCTGCCGAGTAAGGTGGTGGTGGTGGTTCGTACACTTGTGGTTGGCTGTATGGTGAAAATTTATTATCATATGGTGCCGATGGTTGATTCCAAGTTGGTTGTTGTTGCACGAATGGAGCTGAAGCAGCAACTTTTGGTTTTCTTTTACATTTTTTCACAATACAGCAGCATATTAGTAGTAGAATAAATCCAGCAATAACACATCCTGCTACAAGTCCAGCTCCTCTAGAATTTAAATAACCCCTTCCTGAACCGCGATAAGAATATCTCGCTGCACATAAATCAGGCAAAATAATTGCTAAGAAACATATAACAAATGCTTTCATTTCCAATATAATTTTGATGTGAATGAAAGAAAGAAAAAAATTTCAAATATTAATAAGATTTGATCGACGTCACTCGCTGACGTAAAAAACTATTTCGATGTAAAATCGGATCGACGTCATACTGGCTTCGATAGAAATCTTTCGCACGAAAATGAGTTAATTTCGTATTTTTATTTCTTTCATTGTTAATTGTTGTATACAATTCAAAAAAAAATACGTATTTTTGTATTCACACAATCCAAAGTATAAAATCATATTTTATGTTCTCGATGTTTGTTCCGGCGGTGCACTTGGTGCTGTATACGGCGGTGGCGCAGATTCAGTAAACGGTGCTTGAGTATTCGCTTTTGGCGGATCATATGGTGGTGGTTGACTATAAGGTGCATACGGGTTAAAACCCGGTGGAGCATACGGATTAAAACCCGGTGGAGCATACTGATTGTTATGGTGAGCTAAAGCTATGGGAGCACCCATCGGCATCATGTTGATTGCTCTTCGTCGGGCATATTTTTTCTTACAACAAATTATTATCGATACGACAACACATACAACGGTTAGGATTGGAATGATAATATATATAACGCTGTAACTTGATCTGGATCCTGATGAACTTGAACTGCTATAAGAATAATAAGCTGAACATAAATCAAAAAGGATAAGGAATACAGTCGTTCTTAGGATTGATTTCATTATAAAATAATTTTTTTATTCGAATGATGGCTGTAACAAAAGAACAAAAGAAAAAAAGAAAAAAGAAAAACAATGTTGCATTGTTGACGATTCCGTCGTCACATGACGTAGTTCTCGGCATGCTCACATTCAATTATTTACTCAATAAAAAAAACTCTAGATTTTTCTTCCTTTTCTCACGTTTGAATTACTCAATTCGTTGTCAAATAGCTACCTTGAATCATTAAAAAATCTTTTTTTTAATCGAATGAGTCATTCTTCGTAACAAATAACTGTACAGTTGCAATTGCTTAGAAGTATCTTGACCGTATGCCAATCATTACTAATAAATAAAGAAAAGATTTATTAATCATGTATAAACCCTGTTGTGAATCATCTATTCTCGATATAGCAATAATTCGTCTGTATAAGATAAATTTGATACGCACTCAAACTTGATGTTTTTCTTTTCGACCATTTTTATGTACATTACCTGTATATTTGGTCGTTCTACTCGAGAAATAGTGACTACGCATCATTGAGTATATACAGTCACTCATTTATACAACACACAATATATTATACGATCGTTTTTGCATTTTTCGCTGTGGGTATCTGATAATGAGACAATTACATCATCAGCAATATACTTTACAAATCTATATTCGTTTTTATTAACTATTCATTTATTTATTAAAACAAACCAATGGGAGTTGTCGGTTCGTTACCATCTGAAAATAGATCCGATTCAATCGCTTTCAAAGAAGAACCGGTCATCGACGAACAATACACCGATGATACATCGGTTTCATATGAAATTATTCCTAATACAGATATAAAAAACGATGTTACAACGAGTTCTCCTAGTGAAACATCTGCTGATCTAAATAATAACAAACCAAAACGTTATAAAGTAGTGTCGTATGGTCCAATTAATGTTCGCGTTTGCCTTGATGAAACAGTCACATTGAAAACAGGGCGTCGTTCAAAATTCGTTAAGCTCGAAGGCGAAGATGCTAAGAGACGAGAACGACGTCGTGCAAGAAATCGTGCAGCAGCTAAAAAACTCAAAGAAAAACGAATTGAACTCGAAGCTCGACTAACAAATGAAATCAAGCAATTAGAAGAACGTGCAAATAAATTACAACTCGAATTAAATAATCTTCAATCGTATAAAGAATTTCTTGAGCGACGCTGTCACGAATTCGTTCTAACAAGAGAATATTTCCTTAACAATCGTTCGGCATATCTTATGCATTTAGAAAGTTTACTGGCATACCATCCAGAATCAGTGGATTGGAGAACAAGATACGATGATTGACATGACTCGCACCGAAATCGATGATTGTATTTTATCTGATAAAAAAGAAAAAAACCTTGTTTTTTTTTATTGATTTTTATCTTCGACTTTTGTACAGTGTTTTTATGGAAAAAGAGTATCAATTGTTAAATATAAATCGTTATTTCTTTAAACAAGTAAACGACAGTTAATGACTAGGAGAGTAAAGAGCCAATTTATTGATTGTATTTGTTCGACAGTTTAAATAAATCATTAGGAAAATAAACCACCCACAATAAATGTCGCATTTCCAAATTTGGAATTCATTAAAAAAAAAGAAAACAATATTCATCCATATTTCGAGCATTACTATAGTATCTATTTGCTTAAACACGACTGATTGGAAGCTATGCAAAAGAATTAATTTGTTCTTCAAATTGCAATCTAATCGGTAGAACTCAATTTTCTTCTCTTGTTTTAGTTGAATTGAAACAAAAAAAAATGTTGATTTGTCTCATATCGATGTAACAAATTTCATATTTTTCTTTTATTATTATTATTCTTTTAAATGTTTAACGAATGTTGTGGATCGTAAGAGCATAAAAGTGTAAGAAGAAGAAGGAGAAAAAAAAAGAAAAAAGCTTTTTTTTCATGTTGTTGTATTAAACTGTTTCGTCGATTCTCATTTTTTTCTCTATATCAACCTTAAAAAAACACAGTCGACAACAACATTGTTTTTGTCATCATTGCCGTTTAGTAACCCTGAGACTCTTAAATTTCTGCTGTATTTTCTCTTTCTCTCTGTCGTCTCGTCTTGCACACATAGTTTCATAAAACGACGAAATAATTTAAACATTTAGAAGTCAGTTTTATTTATTCTTAAAGATGAGTACGACACCTTCGCCAACGAGAAGCAAAACTGCTGATTCAGCAGTCAGGCCTCATCGAAAGCAATCAAGCGATTCAAGGGCACGAACGCCTCGATCGCCATTTGTTCCCGCGACTCACGCAACCAAATTGTATCGTCATAATAAACTATACCGTTGCCCGCCGACACCACCACCCGAGGCTCAATTCGAACGTGAACGCAGTTTTGTTCTCGATTGTCACGCTGTCTCGAACATATCCAAGGACTATTCGACAGCGAATCCGAAATTAGGCTCAGCTATTCCACCGTATATCGCGCAACATCACGAAGCTGTGGATAGTTATTTTAATTTTTTTGGCGTTCATGAAACATTAAAAAAAACGAATCAAGTAAAAAATAAAGTTTATTATTATTTTCGAATAAAAACAAGTTCGAATTTTGTTTAGTACAAAGATCCTGAATCAATTGCTGGCCGAGTACATGATCGATTTCATGCAAGCGGTCATGGCTTTCGTTATTTATCACGTCGAAATAAATTTGGCTCTGGTACAGAAAAGAAAAACAAACAGAACAAATAATACAATTAACTATTTTCAGGTCATTCAATTGAACAAGTTCGTGGCCATGAGCTGTTCTTAAGTGATCCGAAACCTGTCGTCAATTATAACGGCCAATTCGGTAATAAGATTTGATACAAAGAAGAGAAAAAAAACAAAACTACTATCATTTTTTGTTGTTGTTAGGTTATCGTCGAAATACTCCGTCACTTCGAGAACAACCGACAATTGGCACACGTAAACTCGACGCTCATGGTTATGTTCCTCTTGGGCGTTACTCGTCAATTGGCTGCGGTAGTTCGTATTCATTTCATTGTCAATGTAAATTCGATCAACCATGTCGATGTCATAATCAGAATAAACTTTGTCCTTGTGTTAAAGCTTAGATAGAAAAATAAAAATGAATACACACCGAATACGATCTAGGAAAGTTGAAATATGAGAAAGCATTTTTCCGGTCGATCTTTGCTCGAAACATGAATCTTCGTCGACTTTTGTTCGACATTCATAAACGCCATTGCATCGAGCATTCAACGAAACACAATACGAATCATCACAATCGATTTGTTGTTGTTCGATGGGACATATGAAAATGTCATTGTTTTTGCCAACGTATAATTTTGGAATAAATGTGGTAAAAAATAATTTAAATTGATAATATGTGTCATCGTAATCATTCGAATATTGTAATGGAGGTAAAAGTTCGAGATAGATTAAATTACTATTGGAGAGATAATCGTCGGATTGAGATTGGAACGAAAGAGATTTATTTCGATCGAATAAGATCGGACAATCGAATGTAATCGTTTCTTGATTCTAAATGAAAATGAATTTGTAAAAACAAGAGAAAACAAAAGTTTTACATCTCGAATTCTTAAACATGGACTTTTCGACATTGGCATAGCGTAATCTTGATCATAATCATCTCGATTAGCTGTTATAGGATAGAATACGAGTCGGATTTGATTACCGATCGATGCTCGTAGTTCCATCGTACATTCTTGAATTGATAGTAACGTCGTATCATCAGCAGTATCTTTTTTCAGCAAAGAAAAAAAAATAAATTGTACATTTTTCTTTTCTATTTGACATTCAATGTGGTGGCGGTGATGGTGATGATTAATGTTAATACGTACCTATTTTTTGATAGGGATTGCGTGCATAAATAAATCCCGACGGCCATCTAGATAAAAGAAAGTTTGATTTTGTCAACATGAAATGATCAAGTTATTGAATTTTAGGAACTATTATTTACTCAGTCAGATTAATAAACATAGGATACGTATTAAATTCACTTTGTTCTTTACAATAAGAATGTAGAGTTTGATTGATAATAGTATGCGGTTGCATAACAACTAAATGAAAAGTCATTTGTCCTATTGGATATTTTGTGTGTTTGTTTGTTCGCTTACAAAAAGGAATATATTGATTTGAATCCTTGTTCGTCGTATTGACTACAGTTTTGATGGTAAGAGTAAAGTATAATAAAAAACGAGCAACCATAGGATTAGTGATAGTCATTTGAATGGTTCAGTGTTTGTAGAGTGCTGATTTCTCCTTCTTCTCTTCGTCTCCTTTGCGTCTTTTTTATAATCAATAGAGAGAGAGACGTGCGGTACTTGATCCTATATGGAAAGAAGTGCGGCAGCGTTATTATTACGTTTCTTCATCGTCTTCCGGTCGGGAGACGACAACGGATGGTGAAATACACGCACACCGGAAAATCATACAACAACGATTTTTTTTTTCTTCTTTTCTCCTCCTCTCTCTGAGTATTATTGTTCCTCTTATACACAATAAAATCAAAAGAGAAAAAAAAAGATTGAAATCTAACAAAAAAAAATTAGAAAGTGACATTTTTATTAGCTGATTTCTTTTTGATTTTGTTCTAAATTAAAAACTTGACTTTTTTCCTCTGCTTTTTGAATTTAATATTCCGATTTGGCAATAACACAAAAAGAGAGAGAGAGAAAGCACACGGATGGCGTGTTTCTCAATCAAGCATAACGTGAATAATGTAACGGCCTTGTCGATTGGCGTTTTTTCTTCTTCTATTTTTATTTCCAATAAGTTTAAACGAAAAAAA
>ERZ778024.1448-NODE-1448-length-28130-cov-54.245165_pt1 | contig 28130 bp, 24 predicted proteins | sample MGYA00375754_ERZ778024 | MGnify/ENA primary metagenome ERZ778024 (study PRJEB29350, sample SAMN05389827) | bioreactor metagenome | isolation source: Thiocyanate bioreactor | place: South Africa: University of Cape Town | collected 2014-02-18 ...
TTTTTGTTCATATTATTTTTTCGTTGATTGTCATCAGGTCGAGCATAGATATATAGTTCTGAATTGGATAGATATCGATGATCTCGTGCTGCAAGTTTGAATAGAACCATAAGACAAACTATTAATATCACACTACCGAGCGTTACATAAGAAACATAGGGAGTTATTGTCTGTTCAGAAAGTTCCATTTTTTAATTCTGTTTCTATTTTCTTCGTAGTCGAACTGATTATATGAACATAGAGAAAGAGAGAGAGAGAGATGAATTTGACAGGAATAAATGAGCTGAAACAATATTTAATTGAGATAAAAGAAAAAAAGATTTTCTTTTTCTTGTTTCGATTAAAATAAATATGCATGACTTTATTTGCAAGTAAGAAGGTAATGAAAAATGATGAATTAAATGACGTAATTTAGATTGATATGTTTGATAGAATGAGAATTTATTTTGCATGAAAATTAAGAGTGATAAGTAAAAATAAAAGAACATATTTTTAGAGTGTGTTAGTAAATTAAATATTGAGAAGAAAAATGAATGTTAGATTACGATTGAAAATAAGAAGAAGAAAACGTATTTAACCAACAGTTGGGCATGTGTTCGGAATATTGAGGTCTGAATTTTGTGCCATATAAGTTGCTTGCTGAGATGGACTCAAAGTCGTACCATATGAACAATATCCCGGTGCAGTTAAAGCTAAATTTATTTTTTTTTGTAAATATCGAATAATAAACAAAAAAAAAGAAATGATTTACTGTTCTGTAAGATTTGTGATGATCCTTGTGATCCTAATGATGACGATGACGTATTAAAACGAATAGCAACACCCAAATAATCATATGTTGCAAGATTTCGAACACGTGTCACTGCTATAGCAGCACAATTACTACCATTTCCAACAACTAGTTGAGTGTAAGCAGCTGGAAATGGAGTCCATACGTCTGTCGAACGTACAAATGCTTGACAAGCGGCAGTACGTCGTGCAACACATGAACTATTTTGACGACGTGAAAAATAAAGGGATAATAAATTCATTGAAATTCGTCGGGATGATACACATGGACTTTTAAAAAGTAAAGATATATCCGCAATTTCATAGATATTCGCGTCATTGATATCTCGACGCTTTCGTGCTATAGGCAAATCAGTCATATTCGATGGACCGAATGCAACAAGACCAGTGATAATACATGAATGAAAATCTCGAATATTTCGTTGACGAAGTACTTGTGTACACTAGAAATAAACCATTGAATGTGTGAAGTTCAATTAGAAATTTTACAATATTAGCTAATGTTCCACGATTTATTACACTTCCACCTGTAAAATTGAGTCCAACATTTGTAAATTTTGCTTGTATTATTAAACCACTGATTCTATACACTTCAAACAAAAAGAAATAACAAGAAGTTATGAACAAAAACGAAAATGAATCGAATTTTCACTACCATCTCCTGATATATCACCACTGGCTGGCGATATATAAACAGGAATAATCGAGATTATAAGTACACCGGCGAATAATGCAAGCAAAATAATAAAAATCGTTGAACCTCCTAATGCAAAGCCAATTAATTTTGCTATAGACAGTGATACAGATGATGTAGCCATTGACGTTCTTGTTTGTTTCTTTCTTTCGACTTGACTTTCGACTGTCTTGCTAAAGATTCAAATGAATTCGCATTAGAAAATATTTCAATAACATGATGATAAATGAATTTGATTAGAAAACCAAATGTTTGTCCTTAGAAGATCTACGCTCATTTATCTCAAGGTAAAAGACATTTCACAGAAAAGGAAATTACTTATTTTGTCAATAAGAAGAGTGAAGTCATTTAATTGATCATTATGAAAAATTTTATTTGCAAAAATTTATAACTACAAACTAAGAAGAAAAAGAAAAGGAAAACGAAGACTATCGATCAGTTTTTATACACTGCTTTCATGAAGTAGAATTTGTTTCGATTGAACATCATTCGTCAATGAAAATAATGATGTCGAAGAGATCGATAGTGTTTGAGAATTTTTCTTTGTCGACAATGTACAGGATGATGTTTGTAGTGAGACACTACGTTCTTCATCTTCATCAATAAATAAAACTTCATTATCATTCGACGATGATTGATTACCAATAGGTTCGTCATCGGTTGAAGAAAGTTTTATTGAATTATTTAATGATAAACGAACAATTGGCAATGGACGAATAATAGCTTGAGACGATGATATTTGACAATGAGTAAACGATTTCGAGAATATCAATGGTGATATTTGAGTTTCTTTCGAAGTAATTTCAATCGGAATATTAATCGAATTCTTTGATGTTCGTTCGCAAAATGAATGATGCGTTGACGGTTCGATATCAATTGTTCTACAAAAAATATATTACCAAAAAGAAACAATCTTTTGATTGAAATTCAATCTTATCATACTTTTGTGAAGTTGTTTCGGCCGGTAGAAATGGTACAGATGTTGTTTTCATAATATTTTCATGGCAAAGATAATATTTCGATGTTATATTAATTAATCGTTCTGATGAATACATATTATTCTCATTGATAATTGTATCTTGTTCGATTTCACTTGAATGTCGTTGTGAAAATGATAATGGTTCAGTTAGTGATGGATTATCATCGATTGAATTAATTGAGAGAGACTGTTTGGAAAAATAATCTTCATTTGATTTTAGTTTTGAATAAAATCGACAACGTAGGAAAATATAAAATGTCAATATATAAAACGAAAGACATGAAACAAAAACTCCATATAAATGACTGTAGATCATTTGTTCGAAACGCAGAGAAAATGAATTCAATGGTCGAATGTACATGATTAATGCTGAGAGAAAGATGAATATTAAAAGTATTAATTGAAATAGAATTGATGTGAGTTGATCAATCGATTGAAATTGTACGAATATTGTCGAGATATAACATTCATTTGTATGAGATCGATTTTTCATATACGAACGAGTAAAAAGAAGGAAATTTAATAGAAAAAACACAAATATTATCAATGGAATAATTAAGATTAACATCGAAGTAAAATTTGCTAGAAAACATCTAAACAAAACAGAAAATATGATGTTTCTTTCTTTTTTTGTTTTGTTTCTTTTACATTTGATTATTCATTGTTTGTTCACGAGAAATAAGAATATTCAATCCGCAAATCATTAATGCAAGACCATAAGCTAGAGAATAGAAATGAGTGACTCGTTCGAGATTTTGTTCGGGCAAACATCTTCGCCAAATCGAACTAAAATTTACGAAAGAAAAAGAAACATTATAGAACAAAAAATTCATCGTTTTACTAAGTTAATAATGTCAACCAAATGATTGTCGTTAGACAAAGAAACTGCAAACTAATCGCAATAAATTGACAAACGAAGAGATATTGAGTCAATTGAATACCAAATGCGAATAATGGTAGAATAATCGCTAAATTTAACCAATAATTAATCAAACAATGAAAAATCTGTCGAGATATTTCACAAAATCTTAAGAAAATACTTTTGTTCGAATTGAAGAAATTAAAATAAAAAAAACAATGTTTACTTGTACATATAAATATAAAAACAAATCGAAATCCAAATAACAATCGAACAGATAATCGACGAAATCCAAATGATTAATTGCGGATATTTATTATCGAGAAATACAGTTTGAGATGAAATTGATTTAGAAATCGATGTGATTGCAAGTGATCGATTATTAATTAGTTGACAATCAGCTGAAATCGAAAGTTTTCTCTTAAAAAAGAAAAAAAAATCAACGCATTCAAAATCGAAAATATCAATTTACTAATCGTTGAATTTGACACATCGATGATTTTCGTTGCCAAAATGTTTCATTAAATTGTCGAACACCAATTGACATTTGTTCGAGTTGATCAGGAAATGTCAATCGAATTCTTGTTGAATTCATTTTCGAAACTACGAACAAAAAAAAAGCAGCAACAACAAATTTTATTTTCAACATTAGCACAAAAATCAAATGACCTGATCGAATATAAACGACCGGATATACTTGATTTTCATTGAATACAATTGCTCGTCGATAGACAATCACACGATATAATGAATAGTGATTTGATTCAGATGGAAATTCAATAGTAACCAATTGTGACTAAACGAAAAACATCAACGATTGAAAAAATAGTTTGAAACAAAAAAAAAGAACTGTCAAACTTCAGTTTGATGATATGCATCACAGATAATTGTTAACAATGATCGATTGGGCACGAAACATAATGTTGAAGGTGGAGGTGATTGAAATGTCATGGCAGTTAATTCTTTGCCAATGAATAACCAAGATTGATTAGTCAAATCTAATAAACGTTCGATTATCAATCTTAATCTATCGAAGAAGAAGAAAATACAAATGATGAATGAAATTTTCGTATTTGTCAACCTGATCATAGCGAGTTGATATTGTTGTGTAGGAATAAAATTCGATTGAATTTGTAGAAGAAAATCTGCTAAATGATAGATTAACATAATTTGATCTTGATGAAGATATTTTTCTTGTTGTTCATCGATAAGATCGATTAATAAAATCATATCATCGAATTGTATTTGTTTGACATCGATTTTCGATAGATATTTAACAAGATTAAATAATAAATTCGTTTGATTTAATGAAAAATAATCGAATATTTGAGATAGATTCGTTTGAAAAGCACATTGTGAATTATCAAAATTTGTCCATTGCCCGTAGGATGAACATGTATACCAAGCTCGAGGTGATTCTTTTGAATTTCTAAACCAAGCCGCCGAACCGAACGGACATTTGAGTTCAATTCTATGGTTTTGTGCTGTACGTGGCCAAAAGAAATCGCCTTTTGATGTATTCATATGGATTGATTGACAAAATGACGGCGACGAATTTGTTAAGACACTTAGAGAGATTGAATATGTTCGATTGACTTGATGACATGTCCATAAACCTGAATGATTTGAATGTAAATTCGAAAGAAATATTAACGATGAAAACGATGATATAATCGTTGACGGATAATATTGATGATTGAATGTCCAGAATACTTTTGAATTTGATGAGCAATTTAAGATCAATCGTTCATTTCGATAGATATTTTGAGATTGATAAGATTGACTAATAGGAGTTAAATGAATTTGTCGAATAGTTGACCAAGATTTCGGATAGGATTGAAGTTGATTATGTCCGAGATAGATAGAAATTAATTTTGGAAATCTTGAAAAGAGATTCGATGGTAATGAACGAATTTGATTCGATGTTAAATCGAGAATTTCGAGAGATGGAAAATTTGATAGAGATTTAATAGATGTCAATGAATTCGACGAGAGATTCAAAAGAACAGTTGCTTTCGGCAATTGATTATTCAATTGTAATAAAATTTCATTTGTTAATCGACGATTATCACATCGAACAATACGTAAATCCGATGAACACGTACAATAATCTCTCGATGGACATTGAGAACACGTAGAAAATTCAATGAAAACCAACGTGTAGATTAGCACGATGAAGAGCATAATTAATAAAGAACAAAGAAAAAGAAAAGAAAAGAACGAGTTTGTCGATGATGTACGTATAGGTGAATTATTGAATCATGTATAAAAGAAATAAAAAATGATGACCGATGTTTAAAAGTCAATATGAACGACGAGAGAAGTACACTTGACTTTCTTTTCACTTCTTTTCTTTTTCTTTTTCTTCTCGTCTCTCTTCTTTTCATTATCGAGATATATTGAACATCAAATTCAATCCCCTCAAGCAAATCTCTAACTATGTATAATCTATCTGTTCTGTTGAACGAGAATTCTGAGTGATATTTTCATAGAAATGAATATGAATCTCAAACTTTTTGGACTTTAGAAAATCAATTTTCTCTCGTTGTTTTTTCGGCAGTACGATTTAAATTTTTTGTTCATTGAACAACAAAAGAAACAACACCGACACGAAAGCATACGATGTGCATAGATTGTTCATTGAAGCATATGAGAGGTATATCAATAATTTGTGTACTAAATTACAGACAATATCAATGTGAAACTAAACGAACAACTAATGGAAATTGTTAAGTCAATTGGAAAGATACACTTCGTTTTCAACATCAAATACATTGATGATTACACCACCATCGAAGAGAAAAACAATATACGACTAACTGATAAAAATTCGAATTCTTTTTTTGTCGTTTCGTTCACATTTATAACTGTATCTTAACGAATATGATTATCATTTCATTGAAATTTGATTTTATGATCTCTCTTCTCTGTCAAATGACATCCGATACGAATTTAACTGCATGTGTATTTCTATGTATGCTCTTTCAGCGATTAGAGACTGTTGTTGTTTTTTGTTATCACGTTTACTTTTTTCGAGGCTTCATATATCGTTGATAATCAAGATGTATTTATTCACACGTCTACACTGTACGCGTATTTATGTTAAAAAACAAAAAATGCCCTGAAAAAGAAAAAAAAACTAAACGTGATGATTTGTCCTTAATCGATAAAAACAAGCGGTGTACTTTGTTTTCATTTTATTTTCTCGAGCAAATAATTCAACAAAACAATGTATAAAATAGGTTAAAAATGAGCTTTTTTTTCTCGATAAAATTATGAATAAGCTAAAAAATATTAATTGATTTGTCTATTGCTCGTTGACGTTCGATTTTGTTTTTGATATTTTTCATTTTCGTGCTCGGAAAACTCCCCAACGTTGATCACCTTTGGCTGTTCGTTCGAGTTTAGCTTCCCAGCCTTCAACTAAATGGTGATAATCTTCGCTCGAAAATTCCTTAAAAAGAGAAATAAATTATAAAGCAAAAGCTTTTGCTGTTGTTGTTGTTGTTTACTTTGATAAATTCGTCTTTGTTTGATTCAATTCGAACTAATTCATTTTTCAAACATTGAACAAATTTATCTGTTGCATCCTGAGCTACAACATCTTTGAAGCCAACACTTTCTAAAACCTATTTTATATAAAAAATAAGTTGTTCGTCGATTTCAATCAATCGGTTTTCTACTTTTCCATAATCAGGAACAGTTAAAAGTGTGTATCGTCGTTGTTCGACATAAGCTTCAAAGTCTTTTGACCATTCATTTTTCGGTGCACATGCATAATCACTGATAAATAATTGACCACCAGGCTTAAGCCATTTCTATTGAGAGAAAGACAAAAAAAAACAAATTCGAAATCAATTTTTATTTAATAAATATGTTCCTACATAAAGACGAGCGAATAATGTTTTCTTATCAGTTATATGTAAAATAGTATCTCGACTGTAAACAACATCGAATGAATTCTCATTATATTCATGTTGCATTACATCTCCAATTTCAAATGAAACCTTCGAATATAAACAATAAATGTTTTTTTCGATAATCATCAATACAAATATAATTATACCTTTAGTTTACTTGCTGTCAGGCCCATTAATCGCTCATAAGCTATACTGACCATATTAGTAGACAAATCGACACCAATTACCGAACAACCATAAGTCTGTTTTGTTTTGTTAAAAGACAAAATGATGATATTATCAAAATGTGTTTTTTTAATGCGTCTATACTTTCGACATAAAGATATCTCCGCCACCAATACCGCAACCAACATCTAAAACGGTTTGATTGCTTTGAAGATTGAGAGATTCAACAAATTCCTGATGAATTCGAAAGATAATATTTTGTAATTTTTGCTTTTTTTTTCTATCAACGAACTTTAGTTGTATCGATGCCGCCTGTTGAGACGAAACCAGGTCCAAAGATTTTCTCGTAACGTAAAACACCATTTTTCGAATATTGTTGTTGATCAAGAAAATCTTGAACAGTCGAATGATCATCTTGTTTAGTAATTTTTTTAAACAAATAACATAAATGAAATGATTGTTGTTTTTGCTAGAGAGAAAAAGATCTCATGAGAATTGAACATTTGTTTTGTTTACTTCGACAAAAGTACGTAATGGCCGAGCATAAACTAGTTCGAAACCAAATTTATCTTGACCAGTGGTTCGAGCCGAATGAAAATAATTGATAACATCGACTGGATTACCCGAATGATTTTCTTTAAGAAACAAAAATAGAACAGTAAAACATTCGACGATCGAAACTAACCGGTGTTTTGGGACCATTGACTTTCGTAAACGAAAACTTGACCATCGACTTTAACAGTTTGTAAAAGATTCGTTAAGAGTTTTTGTTTTTCTTCGATACTCAATCGATTAAATGATTTGATAAGAAGAGCTACATCGAATCTATCGTAACAAACGACATTCAATCGAAAAGAATTCTAATCGAAATCAACATACAAATTATTTTGTAATTCGGCATTGTTAAAATTTGCACAGTTTAAAACTGGTGAACTTCCCAATTGACCATCTAATTGTTTAAATGTATCAGTGGATTCAGTGAATAGAATTAATTGTTGAGCATCCGATACGAGATTTGTATAGAGTGTTGGACTATGAGAACATCCAAACATTCAACGGTTTCTTATTTTCATGCGAATTATACTTACTTTTCTACTTCATTGACAACAACTAAAACACTTTTGGTAGTTGTTTGTGGTAAATAAGCTTTTAATTCACCAACAATTTGAGTAGCTAATTCGGCAGCAACCATGATCAGTAGAAAATATGAATAAGATTTTAATTACAAATCTAGAAGAAAAACAAGTCGTTTTTTTTTGTTTAGCGTAAAGAAAAAGTATCTGAAAGCACAAAGTACGAAAATAAGTACTCTTACTCTTTCGTATCGTGCGTGAAACCAATTTGTTTTTCGTTCTAAACCTTTTCTTTGGTGTTTATGTGTCGTAGAATACACGATGTCGCACAATATCGGTAGATAGTCGTTTTTCGACGATGATTATATACGTCGATGAAAACTATGCATATCAAGATTCTTAACTATTTCGAATGAATGAATCGAATTGTATTCGAACATTTTTTATTGATATTATCGTGTGAATATTCTCACAGAGCATAGTTCCACAAAAAGAATCATGATTTTAACTTTAAATATTGTGTGATTTGTATTTGTACATGTGTCATCAGATATATTTAATTGCTTGACAAGAGAATCAAAATCAAAATATATCGTTTTACTAAGTTGTGAAAAATGATTTTTCTTTTATCTATTTGAATGGATGCTTTAATTAGATCAGAAAAAGAATATATATATATATATGAGAATAGAATAAAAGAACAGTGGTAATAACAACAACAAAGAGAAAAAAGTCAATAGTAATACTTATGTATACATATATAAACTTAAGAGATTCGTACGAAACACAGTAGAATACTTTTAGATTTTAGTTTGCTGAGAAAGAGACAAGAACACCGGAAAGAGAAAAAAATAGCTGGGATAAGGTACGAATGTATAGTGCGCGCAAGGGACAAAGAAGAAGCATGTTCATTCAATAATACGAGACAAAATTAAACAACAGATATATATAAAAAAAGAGAAAGTGTTTTAAATTCAAAGAACCAGTAAGTCGTCTATTTTTTCTTTCCACTTGCTTGTGGTTTGTCAACGCCAAAACCTGAAAAAAAGAATTTATTTTAGATAAAAAAAGAAAAACTAGATTCTGATAATTTAATTACCTTGTTGTGGATACTGAGGTACTCCACCCATTGGATATGGCGGTGCCGCACCTACAATATTCTCTGATAATACAAAACAGGAAAAACAAAGAAAACTTACCCGTAGCATTGAAAAATGGATTATATGGATTATAACCAGGTGGCATTGGAAAGAATGGTTGCATATAAGCATTTGGATATGGTAATGATGAACCGTCTACAAATGATAAAATAGTTTCTTTTTATTGATTGTCTATTTTCTTACCAGTTGTTGTTGGTGGCGCAGATGGTTGTTGTGCTGATGGGTACGGTGGGACAGCACTTGATGCATATGGATTATTTCCTAGAGTAATGATTTATTTATTTATTTGTTTTTTTCGTTCGAATCTATTGAAACATACCACTTTGTTGTGTTGCTGCTGGTGCTGGAGCACTGCCGACGATGCCACGTTGAATATCTTTCATTAAATCTTCCTTTTCTGTCTTACGAGCAAAGACAAAATCTGAGACTTTATTTTGAAATTTGAGTAATAATGGCGTTAAATCATTATAGAACTAATTTTAGAAAAAAACAAAATAAATATTTGATTTAATCCATTCAATCAAGACGACTAACCTTTGTTCCTTCTTTTAAATTACTCAATAGTTCTTGAAAAGCATCGTATGCTCGTGCTAAATTCTTCAGCATTTCTTCTCGCATTTCCGATGATGCATTGCCTTGTTTTTCATTTTGAAATTGTTGATTAGCTCGTCGAATATTTTCAATTAAGTGTTCTTGTTTGGAAACACTTTCATTAACTTGTTGTCGAAGTGGTGTATAGATCGATTCGATTTCATGAACAACAACACTATTTTCATCATTATGATTGCCCTGTTGAAATGCTCCGATTAAACGTGCGCGAACACCATCGGAATCGGTATTTTTCAATTCAGATTCAATAACTTCACGTTCAGCTTTGACAGATGCAACTGTCTCCATTAAACGTTGTAATTCGCGTACAGCAAATGAATCACGCAATGCACCGGCAGCATTAGCTGCAGGAAGTTCATCAGCTAGTTCATGCTAAAATAAATATCATTGAATTCGAATAAAAGTAAAGATTCAATTGAACAAACAAACCGATTGTCGACTAAGTAGAACAATACAATCTCGATTCATACGAAATTTTTCTTGAACAACCTTATCGGCATTAATTGCATTTTGAATGATATCCATATATTTTTTAGCTTCTTCACGTAATGGAACAGTTAACGATGTTGATGGTGTTCGTGTCCAACGTTCTTTGAATTGAGTACGTAGTTCTGTATCACCTCGTTCTTCATCATCTAACATACGATTCGTCTATGTAGAAAGAAAAAAGTCAAAGTAAATTAAACTACGAAGTGAATTTCATTTCGATTTACTTCATCGAGAATTTCTTTATTTCGTTGTAATGATTCAGGTAAATCATTGACCATTTTGTCTAATGTATTGATTCCACCTTGTCGTTTGATTTCATTAGATTTTTCCGTAACCGATGGTGGTACTTGTCGACCACCATGATCTTCGATAGCAGCTGGTAAATTAAGCGATGCTAAGAATCTAATATAGATTTTAAAAAAACATAAATTCTATCGATTCGATTTCAACATACGAATTTAAAACATTGGTTGCTTCTCGAAGACGATTTATTTCGATATTCATAATTTCTGCTCGTTTCGAACTAAATGTTGCCAAAGCATTGTTCAATGCAATTGGAACAAGCGAAGCAAATAAATCTAAAACATTTCAACAAAAAACAAACTTTCAATGATTTACATTTTCTTTTCTTTTGACCTCGAAAATCCGGTGTTAACGGAAAAGCAACAGGTAATGGTTTTGCTATTGGTTGCGCTATAATTGTGTCCAATGTTTTCACGTCTGGCAAACGTTCATGATAAACAAAATCGTTGTCTTTATGTGCGGCTGCTGCTGCTTTGGCTATTTCATCTTGATTGGCACGAAGCGTCGGTGTATATGCAGCAACCGTACATTTGCTAACAGCTTGATCAGCAAAATCTTTTGCACGCTAAATAAATATTTTTGATAAAAAAAAAAGCTTTTCGACATTTCAGATTTTAAACTTACATCATATCGTACAACTTTCAAACCATATTTACGATCGGCTTGCGCTTGATTTCCCGCGTGATATTCGGTTTTCGATTGAAGAAGTAAATGTTTGACATAGATAATATTGACAAAATTCTACAAAACATATTGTTGTTTTTTTTTATTTTATTTTTCTTCTAACGTCTATATAACTTAGTCAAAGTCAATCAACATGTTTCTCATATAACATTTTCTAACTATTTAGAAGTCAATTCTTTTATTGTTGTTTTTAAATATTAAAAAAAAAGTTAAACTTACTTCTGGAATAACTTTCTTTGCACTTTCAGTTTTAGCCGATGTGTACGCTTCTTTATAACAATCAGCAGCATGTGCAGCAACTTTAGCCGCAACTTCATCTAGAAATTTAGAGGGTTTTTTTCTCTTCTATGTTCATTATAATTAATATTTCTATTTGATTACCTTTGAAAGTAGCTGATTTCAAATAAATTAATTCAGCAGCTTGTGCTAACATTAACCATGAAATGCACGCTAAAACGGCCGGTTCAAAATCAACAGATAAATCTGATAATGAATTCGCATTGACATAATCTTTAAGAAATGAAAATGCGCCTGATGCCAATTGAAAATATCGCGTAGCTGTTTTCATTTGATCATCGATCGATAGATTTTGCGCTAAAGCTAATTCACTATAAGCATGACCGATATTGAAAAGAACACAAGCTTTTTCATAGGCTAATTTCCATGAACCATTTGTTTTCTGTTTACTACCAAATAAACTACCTCCGCCAACAAGTGCATCTTGCCATTTGAAATAAATTCGAATTTGATTTTCTGTTATCGGTAATTTATATTCAATAGCATGAATTTGATCGTAATATCTAAATATGTAACATAAGATTGAGCAAATAAAAACAAACAATTTTCTTACCGAAGTAATTTCGAACAATCGTCTTTGTAATTACTGCGAAGAAGGGCTTCAGCTCGAAGTGAATTGAATCCATCGACTGATGCCGAATAATCTTCTTTATCACCAAATGTAGCTTTTATGAAGTTTTTGATCGGTGTTGAAATATTAACATCAAATGGTTTCTTAGCTGGTACAGCTAGAAATTGATTAGGATTTATCGACATTGTTGATTTACTTTTTGTTGTCTAGAAAGAAAATTGATACGAAATGAAAGGATGTCGAGAAAAACTTCGAGTCATTTATTGAGAAGAAGAAAAAAAAATACTAAAAATAAAAATGATTCACTATGAGACGGAGAGAGAGAAGAGAAGTGGAAGAATGGCAGCATCGAAGAGAGGAGAAGAAGAAAGCCGAGAGCGTCATAGTTTTTATTATGGCGCGTTCGTCAAACAATCAAACATGAGTCATGATCGAAACGAGCCAATCAAATACTAAATCTAATTTATAGATGGCTTCGTACACATAGAATTCATAATTAATATGTTTTATATGCATTAGAAAATAATAATAATTACAAGGAAAACATCTGGTAGATCTCGATGAATAACATCGATGACTCATCATCGAAGTGTGTTTGTCAAGTCTCTCACATAATATAGACGACGATATAGTTCGTTTCTACTTAAAAGTGTTCTTTTTGACTAGCAACCATGTCCGGTACGCAATTAGCTTTGATCAAAAATTTATGTCTATGCTATTGTGATAATAAGCCAGGTATGAATGAAGAAAACAATGATTTCAATTAACAAAAAAATCTGTGTCTCTGTCGTTGTTGTTTTTTCAGAGATCTTAGACAAAACTGTCAATACAGTTTCACATTTATTGCATACGTATGAATTGAAAATTAGATTTTGGTTTGATTTGAAATGTATTTGATTTTAGTGAACATGGAAATACTTATCAAGACGATATACGATTACTGGATAAAATCTGGAAACATTGTATGGAATGAAAATCTTTGTTTCGAATTGATTTCTTGTTTTTTCTAGTTCAAAAATATGGTCGAAATCAAGAAATGCTTCGATTTGGACAAGTCTATGCAAAGTTAAATAAACTAGTAAGTTGCTTTTATTTATCTGACTCACTGATTTCCTTTCTGTTTTTTTTTGTTTTCACAGAAAGTGTTAAAAGTTCGTCTTGAAACATTACAATTTCTCTATGCATTAGCTGATACAGCTTCGACTGAACGTCATCATGAATCCTTCAATCGAACACTTCCAGCATCATCTGCTAGTAGTTTTGACATTCCATCATTTTCTCTTCTTTCCGTGCAACCAGGCGCATCATCGACAAAAGAAAACGGTCTATCACATAATACATCTCATATTAAATCGTCTCAATCATTACAAAAACTTCTTCATTATACAAACGGTGATCGTACATCGGCATCAACAACACCGAATGATAACAACGAAGAAATGGCATTAATCAAACGAGATACTGATGAATCACGTTTATTACGTGAACTTTTATTTGGTATGCAAGGTATTGAAACACCACGTTTATCAGCCAATGATTCAAATATCGATCGATGTACACGAACGTTAATCAATCGATTTCTTGAATGCGGCTGGTTATATGAAAAAATTCGAAAGATTATTAATACGCCAACAACAAGTCTTGTTGGTCAAGCATTTGCAGCCAATCTATCGAGTGAATTAAGAGAATATCATCGATTAATATCGGTTATTGAACAACAAGAAAATCTTCCAGGAATGGTTTCATTGAAAAAACTTCACGTTTGGATGTGTACACCTATTCAACGTCTCAAATGTTTAGCTGCTATAGCCGATAGTTGTCAAAGTCGAAAAGGCGGACAACTTCTTTCCATTCTCTATATGCACAGTCAACATGGTGATCCACTTCAACAATCGATTCTCTATCCTTTACTTTACAATTGTACGATTCCAATTCGAGATATGATTGTCGAATGGATTTGTAATGGAATTATCAATGATCCTTATCAAGAATTTTTCGTTTCAACAGATAAAATGGTTGGAGAAGAAAAACTTTGGTACGATAAATATACATTACGTGTACCAATGGTTCCAACATTTATTAATATGGAACAAGCGAAAAAAATTTGGATTACAGGAAAATCAATAAACTTTCTTCGAGTTGTTTGCAAAGATCGAACAATATTACAAACACTTCAAACGCCTGCATCATGTAACGATCGACTTTCGTCTTTTTTTATTTTTGAAAATAGATTTTTTTGCGATTTCTTGTAGCACAAAGTTTATTTCAACAGCAAAGTTCAACTGAATTTCAAGATATGATCATCTCGGTTTACAATGAAACGACACGTTATCTTCGTTCAATTCTCGATGATAAATATCAAATGATGGATCATTTCAAAGCTATCAAACGTTATTTACTCTTAGGTCAAGGTGATTTTATTAAATATCTTATGGATTTAATGGAAAATGAGCTAAATAAACCAGCTAATCAAGTATTCTATCATAATTTACAATCACTGATGGATGCAGCTATACGTGTAACAAATGCTCAATATGAAAATGAGGATATTATTAAACGTTTAGATCTACGTTTAATGTACGTTTCACCATCGGAACTTGGGTGGGATGTTTGTTGTTTAGATTATAAATTCGATGGGCCTTTGAAAACAATATTTACGGAGGAGAATTCATTGAGATATATGAGAATATTCAATCATTTATGGCGAGTTAAACGAATGGAGTATACGACATGTGGTGTTTGGAAACAATTGATGAAATCATCTCGACAATTTGCATCGATACCTGGTAAAAAAAAAGCAACAAAAGACATATTCAATTGTCGAAATATATTTCTCATTTAGAAATCTCCGATATGATTCATATATGTTTTACGATGTCAAATGAAATGACAAAATTCGTTCAAAGTGTTAACTATTATATTATGTTCGAAGTGCTTGAATGTTCATGGAGTGATTTACTAAATAAATTAGCTGAAGCCAAAGATCTCGAACAAATTCTCGAAGCACACGATGATTCATTATTAAAAATTCTAACACGACTTCACCTTGATGGTCATGAAACCAGTCAAGAATTAGCTAAACAATTACGTTGTATATTCGATTTAATTCTTAATTTTGGTACGATTTGTCAACGTTTAATACAATCTGTGGATAATGAATTACAAGCAAGAAAACCTTACGAACAAAAACAAGATAAATATGCAACATTCTCGAAAAATGCTGAATCAGTAATTGATGATTTCAATTGTTGTTGTTTTTTTTAAATTTTATTTACTTTTTTAATATAGGAAGCAGAAATTCGACGATTTCATACGGTTTTTAAACCACAATTGAAGACGATTAAAAGTGATTTACAGATTATCAAGAAAGCATTTCGAGTACGAGAGAAAAACAAACATGAAAATTGAAATACGTATAAGAAAAATCTTTTGTTTTCTTAGGATGCAGTTTTGAAATTTCTTCAACAACTCAAATCTCATCCAGATATTACATTACGTTCATTGAGTTTTCGATTAAATTTCAACGAGTTTTATAAAGTTTCGCATTCGATTCGACCAACAGCATAGATTTGTACAATTTATTCAATAATCTCATCAGAAACAAAGACAAACTTTTACATATGCGCTTTTTTTCGTTTTTTTCTTCTTCTTACCTTATATTTGTGCTAACTTGTAGAATCATGATATTGAAAAAAAAAGAATTCATACAACTTATTTTCAAATCAATTTTCTTTTTTCTTCTTCCAGACAACGAGAAAAATAAAGAGACGACTATGTCTGATGTCATTGAAATAAATTGGACGATGCTACTACTCTTTGGTTTGATAGTAGTTGTTGGTACTGTTTTCATGGTGAAATCAACAGTTGGATCTTGTTATAAATCACCCGAGTTTCCACAAAAGACAAACAAGAAATCTTTGTAATTAGACAAATAATAATAATAAGAATAAAGAGAGATTCCTTTCGTTTTGTTTTTCTTTTACATTGTGAATTCAAGGTTGTCTCGTTGAAAATTCGTTTTTTTTCGAGTGTTTTATTATTCTAGTATAAAATAACTGTTTTGCTTCTTTTTCTTTCAATAGCTACAGAATAAAAGACAATGAACATATAAAACAACACACGATAATGATAGAAAAATAATCATTGTAATAGTTGACAATTAAAGAACGGTTTCTGGCTGATAACTTGACGATGTTGTCCATTCAATTGAACCATTTGGATTTGCATAGGTCGGATCATCGATCAAACGTTGACTCTGTGATGAATCTGCTGAGAATGCTTTTGATGAACGAGTTTTCGAACTCGATTGACTTTGAGTATCATCACTTGTTGATGGTGAAGCTTGATAACGAGTGTTTGGTCGCGATGCTGCTGTTGTAGATGAAGACGACGATGATGATGATGATGATGATGGTCTATTCGGATGTTTTAGATGAGGACGATTTTTGTTCAATGTTATATAATAGATCATAAACGATACACCAGCAATAAGTAAACCAATGCAAATACCCAAAAACAGTACCCAAATATTACCGAAATAAGTTTGTTGTTTTTCTGAAGATCTATTTGTTGTTACATCAGCAATTAAAGGTTGAGTATGTGATGTTTGATTAGGAGCAAGTAATGATGATGGTTCGAGATGATTATCAGACTGATTTCCATATGAATCATTATCATCTTCATCGTCATATGCAGGTGGACGAAAATTTGGTACTTGAATAACACTCAACCGAAGTGGAAGAATAGTTCGTTGTGATGGGAAACTAAGAGAAATATTTAAACAAGGATTTGTATTCATTGATGTACAGATGTGTAATAATGGTCGAAGAACATCAGTATATAGAATTGTATTATTATATGTGATTATATCGTCATAGCCTAATGTTGAACGTGGTCCACGTTTGTCTGTTAACGTAAAACGTCGATCATAATCGGTTTGTTGATTTAAATGAACGCCGAGAATTTTCTCTTCTAAACTTAAATACATGATTTTACTTGAGAAATCAATTGTTGCTGTACATGGATACGGTCGATTATCGTATGATGATGGGATTTTAAATAGAAAATCACATTCATTAACATTCAATGAACAACGTATAATTGTACACCAACCATATGAATCACCTATGATATAACCTTCGGATGTTAATTGATCAATAATGAAATCACTAATACGTAGATTTGGACTTAATTCACGTAAACGTTTCATAAATGGTGCTGAGCCACGTGTACGTGGTCGTTGAAGTAAATCAATGATTTGTATATCTGAATGACCATAAACATAGAGCATCGATGAAATATGATGAATAGTAACAAATAAAGGCATTTCACTACGAATTGAGTTCATAACTGAATGATTGGAAAAATTCGATATCCACCAACCATCGGAATATTGTAAACGATAGACTGTACGTTCATGTGGAGCTGTTAAATAGATATGTCCATGTTCATCACCTGTTACATCATGAAAACGTGGAACATCTTCTTGAGATAATAACAAATGAAAGGAATCGTCGCCACCAAATAGAATTGGCCACCAAATGTAAATACCTGAGAGTGAGGTTAAAACAACGACATTTGCTGTTCCATCCGATGATGATGATGATGATGGTGATAAAGAATCTTCTTCATCAATATTAGTTGTAAGTATGTCTTCATGAGAAGAAGGTTTCAAACGATCATGAATTGATGAGGATAGATCTTTCAATTTATTCGTTTCATCTTTTTTCGAAAGGAGTTTTTCTTTAAATGACGATGATGATGATGGTATAGTTCGAGCAAATGTCAAACTATTGACTAGAATAAGTATGATAATAATGATGATGGCCGAATAATGATAATGGCTCATCGAAATGTTGAATTCTATTAGTAAGATGAATGTCAATCATCAACTATAAATAAAAAAACAGAAATAAGTGTATATCATTGATCGAGATGAAGAGGATGTGAGAGAGAGAGAGAGAGAAAGAAGAGAAATAGTAAAAATATACTCTCGAAAAACAAATTAGTTTATTGTCCATTGAAAGCAAGATTTGTTGTCTCATTCTGCTTGAAGGCAGATTAAGCTGAAACGAGCAACGTGATTTGATCCTGTTTATATTGATTGAGGATGATGTAAGCAATACTGTATACGTATGTGTCTATCATCGTTCGTTCTCTTTTTTTATGAGGATTGTATAGACATTCTTCTTTTATATTAAAACTAATATTTGAAATAATTGTTTGAGACAATCCACGGATACACATACATTGTCATCAACATCATCATTATCATCGAAGAATATAATGATCGACAATAAAATAGTATCTACCTTGATTTAATGAACTAGTGTAATGAATTGACGAGATTTCTTGTTCTTTTGAATGATTAGATTCAATGGGTGAAAAATAAAAGAAGAAGAAACCTTTGAAAGAAGCACGAGAAGAGAGAAAAAAGAACAAACGTATGAGATACCCTATCATGACATATCGATACTACAAACTACTTCTTGAATTATTCTCGAGGATATGAGATATATGCAATTGCTTTCCTTGATTGGTATATATCTTGAGTCATAGTGAATCATTGGTTTCGCACTGTGAAAATCAAAGAAAAACATCAGTAGATAACAACTTGATCGTACATAAAAATGTCAAACTATTATTGCTCTTTAGATTGACTCATATTTAGCCACTAAACATCAAGGAAATAGAATTCTCTATTTTCTATCTATAGTACATAGAAAAACTAAATTGTGCAAAACGGACAAAGCCATATGCTAGTACGATTTGTCGCGAATAAGAAGAGAACGTAAGTCTTTATGATGACAAAAGTCTCGCTTAAAACTAATGATAAAAGCAAATAATTCAATTGATTATATACATAGTTGTACAACTATGATGAAAGAAGAGAAAAAAAGAAACGAACACGTAAGTGCATACCTATATGTAGTTGTTACGCATTTTTCGTAGTATTATCGAATAAAGATTGATATTTGATCTGGTTTTCTTGAAATTGTTAAACATAAACATGCGTACTTCGCAATAGCTCAAGTCCGTGATCAGTGACGAAGAATTTTTCGATTTTTCACACAATCTCAGTATTCTCCCGACTGTGTTGTCTCTCTTCTCTTCTCTTGTCTTCTCTCTCTCTTTTAAAACTCTCACTCATTCTCTCTTTCACTTTCTTCCTTTCCTTTCTCTTTCTTCTCTTTTCAATTTGACATTAGCAAAATGCATTCTGTACATTATACATATACTACACACAGAATAAGACGAAAAAAAAGAAGGACAATATTATATGCAATTTTTTTCTTTGGTTGTCTTTTTTCATATACTAGAAGAGGTAACGTTCGTCGTCACCATTGATATCTTATAAGTAGTAGAGAATTGGTTTTTTGCTTGTTCTTCCTATTGTAATATCCTTGATAGTTTCTTACGTCTATCATGCATACATATATCAACTTACACATTCAATAAAAATGATCATATTGACGTGATATAGGATAAATTAATAAATGACGCCTAGTTTCTCTTCATTACTCGTTTTATATCGAAGAAATTAAGGTGCAAAAATATTGAAAATATTCAATCGATATTAAAAACAAAAACGCAACTGATCATATCGATGATCATTTTGCATGTCTTTAGTGACGTTTGATATCTCTCAAGAGACTAACAAAAGAAACCGTAAAATAAAACTACTTCGATGTATTCGACGTGTCTTACGATTTCAAGAGAGAAAGAAAAGAACTGACACATCAATGTTTACTAACTTCAAGTACACCTATATAATATAGTTTTTTTTATACATACATGATCGCTGCTACTAACAAATAAAATCAAGGCTAAGAAATTCTACAAAAGAAACATGCTTATAAAAATGTACAAAAATCTTTTCTTTTTTTCTTCGTTGTACACGAGAGAGAGAGAGAACAAAAAACCGTCGATTTCATTTCATTCATTCATTTTTAATAGCTTCTCATAGACGATGTTCCGCCTAGGTTATTGATAATGGTCATTCAATTTCTGTTTCATAAATGAAAGAATGAAAAAAAAAGTGTAACAGATGCATTTCACTAATTATTATAACGTCAGCTTTAATCACCTTTTTTTTCTCCTTTTTGCCTTTCGAATTGTGTCCGAATAGTGATTATCGATGATGGAGAAGTATAATACATGACTATGAAAAGTTAAATAACGCAGTTTAATCTGTAATAAATCCTCTTTATAGACAAGAACACAAAAGCGATGAGAACTGTTGCATCATTTGATTTTGAAAAGTATATAAACTATTAGAGAGAAAAAAAAGAACGTCAAGTTTTGATTTCAAATGTAAATCTCAGCCTTGAACAGTCTACAATTTATGTACACTTAAATGCATAATTCGAAAGGAAATTTTCTTTCTTTTGCCTTGATAAACGATGATAGTTAGGTTCGATGAATAATAATTGGTGGTAATAAGATCAACAAATTGAACTTTCATAGAAAAGAAATTCTAATGATACAGCAGTTGGTCTTATACATTCATTATAATCAATGTCGGACATATTTCGAGAAAGTATTTATCAAATATTGATCCTTATGCTCACATAGACAAGGTTAAAAGATGCTGACATTAGAGACGATCACTTTCAGGGCATATCTGAATTGATTTGAAAAGAAACTTAAGTATTGCATTAAAAAAAATCACGCGCTATGAAAATCGTCTTTTTTTTCGTTTTGTACTGTGAAACTATGTCTAAATTATTTGTCGTAAGAAATCTCAAAGAAGAAAATGTGTTTTTTCATACGATACTAATCATTTGTATTTGTGCTTTGATTATTCTTGTCATCTGTATTCTTAATTATTTATTATATCGCCTTCGAAAACATATCTTAACGAGAAAATCAAATCATAGATTACCTCAATACATAACCAATGATGATAAACATTTATGGATAAATGACAGAATACTTAATAGCATTCGACATATAATTAGAACAGATAACGTATCGAAAATGTCGAGAATACGAGGAAAAACAAAATCTAGAATGAATAAACTTCGATTCGATGAAAATCAAACATCGAATGTTTTTATTTAAAATATTAAGTACGCATAAGTTGTTTTATTTGTCTTGATGTTATTTTTTTCTATTTCATTTTTAAAATATAAATGAATAAATAGTACGAGATAATGATTCTTGCTTCTTTTATCTGCGCTTCTTTGTCAGTTAAAACAATGATGTGATTACGAACAGATGTATTTTTCTTAGTTTCGTCATTGAAAATTTAATTACGTACGAAGAGCAAGTGATGTTCAACGAAAATCAGATCTCTTTTTTTCATCAATCTCATCAAGGTTATTCAGTAATTGACTATATGATTATCTCATACGGTTAAAAAAAGACGATCGAATTACAATTGATAACCAGTAATTCGAAACTGCAGTTGCAATCCAAAGAATCGAATATAATTTAAATACGTTCATTTCTTTAAATATTCTGGATTTGTGCAAAAAGTGACACATTGAGGTTTTAATCATAAGCGATTTATTATTGTTTCATTGAATGCCGTTTTATATGCAAACAGACCTTGGCGGCATTGCAAGATTATCAATAATCGTAGTCAACAGAAAAATAATGTAAACAAAACCGTCACTACAATCCGTATACATTTTATAGATTGAACTTAATTCTTGAGGCTCGACAAGATTCGAAACTGATGGATTTTTTTTTATAGATAAGCGAGTAATTTATTACAATTCGATTGCTTCGGTTTAAAACATTAGAAAAACCGAAAATTGTTTTTTTTTCATTACATTCTTCTTTTATCTTTCTTTTGTTAGATGAAATCGTAATGTGATTGACAACAGATGCATCTTTTTATTTCGACATCGGAATTCAATGACGAAAGACAAATATAAAAAGTCATTAAAAATAGTTTTCGACTGAAAAAAAAAACTCATTTACTATTATATTAAACAAAAGCAGAATTTTCGAGAAAAACCAGGCCTGCTTTCATCAAATCAATCAATAAGTAATCACACGATTATCTCTGCCGGAAAACGACTCCATTAAATATTCGTTTTTGAAAAAAAAATATCAGAATCTGTGAGAAAATGACATCTTGTGTTTTTTCGTAGCGTGTGATTACTTTTCATTCAATGACGTTTTGTACACAAACTGAGAGACATTCGAAAATGTCGTCATTTGGCTAGACCTTGACAAAAAAACTAGAAATTAGTGAGATTGCTCTATGATTGTGAAAGAATTTGTTTTTCTGTTGAAAACATACAAAAATTTGATCGACGTTTAAACATCATTATAGTTTCGTCGTCGTGACTATCAAATGACGCTATGCAATAAAGATTTGCTTTTCTGCTTAGAATTCTTTTACGCAGAAACAAAAATCGGCATGATTCGTGATAAGTTTTTTTTTTCGTCTGAATTTTAATAACGAAGAAAAAAAAGAGTTAAGAATAGAAATTCTGATCGAAATGGCGCATACTAAGAAGTCAATAATGAAAACGTCTGAGTATGATTTCTTTTTTATGTAACCGGTGAAATTGAAAATAAGCAACAGATCGTGATTCTATTCAAGGTTAAACGGAAAAAAAGAAGTGAAAAGATTTATATTTTTATATTACACTTCAACGCCTTCGTAGAACGAAAATTCTTGGCTGGATTAATCACTGTTATTTGTTATTTTTATGATCATCTTTCGTTTAAAGAGTAGGTGAATAATCGTCGTAAATACAAGCCAGATGTTAAGAAAAAGAAAAGGGCAAGAAGAGTATCAAACGATATAAAGTTTGTTTTCTATGGGAATATAGAGATTTCAAGAAAGACATTAATACAATATTTTGATGGACGAATCAGTTTGTGTCTTTATGCGTCATAAATGTCTTCGTGAATCATCATAATTCATACGCCATGATATATGAAAGAGAGAAACTGAAGATTATCGAAGACTCGATATGCATGAATCAAATTTTGGACGTAAACATATGTACTACAAGTTTTTTCTTTCTCGATTTAGAGATTTTTTTCTGACGAATTATGTATTTTTGAGGGGCAATATGAGAGAAGAAAGAAAAAGAGAGAGAGAGAGAGAGAAAAACGAAAGAGAATATCATCAACAAACAAAATCCATTATAGTACAATCTCCCTTCTCCCCCTCGCTTCTTCCTTTCGTTCTTTACACTTATGACGTGTAGAGAAAAGAACGAAAGAAAAAAATCTATAGAAAACGTATATATATTCCTCGAAAACTATGGCATATTCATTGTAATAACCAGTCGTCACAATACCTTTTCTTTTTCAATTCTATGAACTGTTCTATTGCTGACCTATAAGACATCGTGTGTTATCGTATTCTGCGACATCGACAATCTCGATATTTACTTACACGTCTACTTGTCTTATAACATTCTTTGAATAAAATTAATTAAAAACAGAGTAAGTTCTACTTGTTTCAATGGCGATTAATCGCCGAAATTTTGTATTATAGTGCAGTGTATCTTACCGCAAGGCCAAACAACACCGGAACGTGCTTTATCTAATCCATGGTACGATAAAGGTTTTTGTGAACCTTATCAATACAAAGCAGCTATTGACCGTTGCAAAGGAGGCTATGAATCTTGCGACTTGTTCATTGAGATTTTCAATGAACGAGCACGAATCGAACGAAATTATGCAAACGAATTGGATAAATGGGCTCAAGCAAGTATCAAAGATATCAGTCAATCGAAAGAATTTGGTACAAATAAAAAAGCATGGAGCGATTCTATTCGAGCGTCAACTGCAATTGGCAAAGCTCATTCTAATATCGCTCAACGTTTACAAGAGAATGTTGTCGATAAAATGACAGCTTTTAAAAAGGAACATTATGGCAAATCGATTTTACATATTAAGAAAGTCAAAGAATTCGAACATGATTTTGAACAAGCACAAAAATCATGGATTAAACTTTTGGACAAAATTAATAAAGCAAAAAAGGAATATCACGAAGCACATCGTCAAATGAAAAAAGCCGAAGCAGCCGAACAAATTGTTAATTCGGATCGTGGTGCTGAAGATGATCAAAAAAGTAAATTAAAATTAAGTGTTAGTACACATAAAAAACAAGTTGAAGCGACGAGAAGTAAATACCAACAATACATTAATGATATGACCAATTCAAGACCGAATTATGAAAATGGTATGAAGGAAGTACTCGATCGAACGCATAACTTCGAAACTAAACGTCTCGACAAATACAAAGATCTCTTTTTAGCACTTCATCAAAGTGTAGTCGTCGATAAAGACGACAATTTGGCAGCCTTGAATGAATCATTTAAGACAGCAATTGGATCTCATAGTACGAAAGCGGATATTGATTGGTGGAATTCTCATTACGGCAGTGATACAAAAACAACATGGCCGGTTTTTGAAGAACTCAAAGACTAATTTCACACGTTTTTTTTTCTTCGAATTTTCTGTCAAACAGATTCAACGGCAAGGCATTTACAGAGATTATCTCAGGGAAAATTATTTTACGCAATGTTGAGTCAGAAAGTTCGGGAACAAAAAACAAAAAAAAGCAAATTATGAGGCGTAGGCTAGACTATTTTTCCTGTGATTTCCTCGATAAATGCCAAGCCGTGTTCTAAGCGACTTGAATTTTTGTTCATTTGTAAAAATTAAGAATGGATTTATAGTTAAAAAATTTTTTGTTCTCTATCATATCTATTTTTTGTTTGTTTTTGTTATTTTATTTCCATTATTTTTAATGAATATCAGCCAAGAAATGAATGCTTTGAAAATGCCCTCACCCTCAAAATATTTACATAGAAATGATTTTTTTCTCTTCATCTCATAAAATACAAATCAATATTTGATGATAAATGTATGGCTCTAATTAGTTTCTATTCGAAATACGAAATAGTGATTCACGAATCTGTATACAAACGATTAATTATTTTCGTGACAGAAAATCTTGCACAATTTTATGAAATGTTTTATAATATCACTGATAACATTTTATTTTGTGTGTATGAGAAGCTTGACTGAATATTCTGACGGTTGAGTTATTCATTTTGTTTTATGATATTACCTTGAATCAAGAAATGATCGAATTACCGTGCCTATCTCGATGTCGATGAATTCGTTTTTGTCACGATTACGAATTCACAACGAGTAAAGAAAGAAGAAAAAAAAAACAACATTTTGTTGATGCATGATGATTCAGCAATATTTGATTTTGATTGAGATCAGATTAGATTAAATGCCAATTTGTTTTACTAAAAGCAACTGTTTATCTTGTCTAAACTGATCCCAATAGTTTAATTTTACTTTCGAAATGATGATAAATGAGAGAATTATTTTATCTTATCTGATGTAAGTGTCGAATATTGTTGACAATATCGCATAATTTTCTTTTATTAACGCTATCAACTTAATTGAGACCGCCTGAATTCGATCGACATCTCTTTTACGTGGTTTCTTTTCAATTGAGTGAAACGAATTCGAATAGTTTGATAAATGACTGTTTTGTTTGTTTTTTTTGATTGAAGAAAAATCGGGTTTACATAAGTAAGAAGGGTTAGTAGATAGACATGCATTCGCGCATATTGTCAGTAGGAAAAACTATTCCTGATCAGAGATGATAATAGAAAAAGAAAAGAAAAAATTTTGTGATTAAATGTAAAAATTACAATAATATAAATCTGTATGCGTGTGTCTTTTGACTTGTTTGTGCGTTCATATGAGAGAAAAAGAATTGATTTATTAAATAATATACGTAAATATATATATCTTGTTGTTGTTATGAAGTAAAGTAACTAAACTGCGTGTATATTTATTCTACGAATGAAATTTAATTTGATTTTGATGTGTATGCAGATATTTTTGATATTTATTCTTCGTCAGCGGCTGCTTCAGCTGCTGGTTCGGCTGCAGCTGCAGCAGCAGCAGCACCTGGTTGTTTGCTGAATTTGCCTTCTAATTGTTTACGATTACGTTCATGAGGATGAAGTTTATCTTGATAGCAGCCTATTCAAATAAAATATAAAACATCGATTGGAATTCAAATGTTAAAAACATACTTTTGCAGTAGACATCTTGTTGAAAATCTTTGTATGAAGCCAATGTTAAAATGGTATTGCCTATATTTGAAATCAATGAAAATAGATTTAACACTAAGATTTGAACTTACATGTTTTGCATTTGAAGCAAGCTTTGTGCCATGAAGCACTGCAAGCAGCAAGTTTTTCAGCTGGATAGACTGTTTTTTGACATCGTGGACATTTTTCACCACCGCCTCCCCACTGTGGCATTGTTCAAATAGGTTTAGTAGAAAGAAAGTAAAAAAAAAAAGATCTGAAATTTTATAATAACAAAATAAATTTAGATTTGATAATGAATGTACAAAACTAGCGCTTTCTAGTAACCCGTAAAGATTGTTACGAACTCGACTCAATTATTGATTTACACATTGAATAATATCCTACGATCAAGCGTCCTTTATATAAGTAGAAAGACGAGAAATATAGTTATCTACTATTGTTGTTACTTGTGCATATGTGATGCGCGAGATCGACAAGAGAAAAAAAACTAAGACGATAGAGAAAAAAAGCGCGTCAGCAAACGGGTATGGATTTTCTTGGTTAGCCTTGACAATACGGCTGTTATTCGTCGTTATCATTTTCCATCGATCCATCCATCCATCCATCCATCTATACATATGCATAAAAAAACCTTATTTTTCCCGTGCGTTTTCTTCTTCTTCTCGTCTTTCCTGTTCTACTTCGATATCTTTTGCGTTTTGCGTCCTATATGTTAATACTCAGATAAACAATGACGTTCTTCCATCCTAACTTATGCTGATGACGATTCATCTGTCTTATTCCACATCACATTATTCGGGCCATAGAAGAGGTGGAGTAGGCGACAATAACAACAGCTATGGAAACAGCAGACCAACGATATGTTGTCAATCTATGACGTGATTTCTAGTTTTTTTCTCTCTCTTTACTTCTACATACCATTCATCTCATGTCAGAAGATACCAACAGGGCTCGTATACAATGTTCGCAATAACCTAATGAATCGTTATACGCTTTTGCTAGCTAACTGCACAAATGTGTTTGTTTTACAGTAGGATAAAGATGATAGAAATTGTGATGCGTACGAGAAAGAAAAAAAGAAAAGACGTAGAAAAGTCGAAGACTACGATTAGAACAATTCGGTGATATGCAAGGTGACATGATGACATTCATTTTTTGTCGTCTTCTTCTTCTACTTCTTTTGTAAGCAAATAACATTCAATAGGCATTTATTTCTCTTGATTAAGCTTACACAAAACAAAAAAACATTGTTTTGATCGACAAAAGATGCGTAGTAACGAACTTTCTGTTCCAGTCAAATTATTGCTATCAATCGTTAATATCCAAAGCAGAAAAAAAAGTGCGAAGAAAAAGAAGACACGATAAGAGAGCAAAAGTCTGTTCTTTTCCAAAAGCATTAACTACAACAACAACAACAACAACAACAACAACAACAACAACAACGACAGAAGTAGTATACCAAATGCACTTTA